>JAESFM010000069.1_pt1 | contig 51263 bp, 41 predicted proteins | sample 9266171 | NCBI WGS metagenome assembly JAESFM01 (sample SAMN14505069, study PRJNA617099) | algae metagenome | isolation source: Hassallia sp. WJT32-NPBG1 and co-occurring heterotrophs from well developed... | place: USA: Mojave Desert, Joshua Tree National Park, California | collected 2006-06-22 | reverse complement strand
TCGCATAGATTTACCTATATATCACCTCTGTACTACCAGCGTAGTATATTTTCCTCTTTTTTAGGTAATCTTCTGCCGGGAAGGGAGTAATACCTGCCCCTTTCCTTATCCCGAACTCAGGTTATCAGAGTTTTACTAAAATCAACATCTGCCCGATAAACGCGAATTCCCAGACGGTAGCCTTCGTCTGCATTACTATCTGTGACTTTAATTTGAGCAGCTTGAATGTAAAACCGATCCTCTTTAACATCACAAGCTGTAGCGCTAAAACTGCGATCCTTTTTATAGCAATATAGACCTTCAGTTGTCGATGCAGTGGGAACAGTTGTGGGAACAGGCATCTGTGTACTGCTAATTAAATAATCTGTTTCAGATGCAACTTCTGAAATCTTTCGGGTTTGAGTTGTACTTGCAGGATCGAGGGCGATAGTTTTATTTGGAGGATCAATTGCTTTAGTCCTAACGCTATCAACGTATGTTTTAGCAGCTTGAGTTGCTAATTCTATTCGTCGTGCTTGTATTCGGGTGGCTGTTGATAGGATAATTACAGGTGCGATCGCTGCTAACAAAATAGCAGCTACAACAATTGCCACCAGCGACTCAATAATAGTAAAACCAGACTCAGCAGATGATGAGATTTTTTGCTTTTGTTTGCGCTTTATCATTGTTACTTGCCAGTCTCTGACATTTGATTATGAGCAGCTACCACGTTGATCCGCATCAAGTGCATACGTATTGCTAGCATCAGTTTTTTTAGCACACAATAAAGTTTTCACCCACTTATCATCTCGACCAACTTCGCGGAAGAACTCATCAGGTAAATCGTCTGGCGTTTTCACTAATTTTTGAGCAAACAAGTCTGGTGACTGAGATAACAGCCCGACATCATAACCCCACTGCCGTGTAGGAGCAATATAGAAAGGAGCCTTACCAGAGTTACCAGCGATTGGATACCTTGCACCAGTGGTTAAAAATGCCCGGAATGGTCCGGTAGCATAGGCACTCCGCTTGAACTGGATAAACGAGCCACTAATCCTTGCCTTGGTAGCAGCACTTGTAGCACCCGTTGGGTTCCAGTTCTCCAAAAACCGCACGAAGTTGTGTAAACCACCATTATCTTCTGTAGGACGAGCAGGAGTATCTCCACCTGCTGCGGCTAAATTGAAAGTAGTGTCTGTAGCTGCTTGCAACCAGTTAGGAAGGATAGGTTGGGTATTAGGAGGACCCATATCAACGCTACTGACTGGCGCGGCAGTGTTGCCAAAGGGCATGTTGATTTGCAAAACTGCTTGTAAGCGTGGCTGATATGTTGGATTACTTGTAGGTAGATTGTCGTCCCCAGAAGCAAATTTTAGTTTCACTGAGGAGGTAGTAACAGGTTTGTTATTATCGGTTGTCTGAAACCACAGGGCATTACTGACTGCTGGAGGTTGAGTAGAACTATCCAAAGCATACTCCTGCACTGTCGTATTTATGCCTAAAAGAATAGGCTTTTTAGAAGCACTGGGAACAAGTTTATTACTCAAATCGCGCTTGAAAGCCACCCTACGGGGATAGCGTAGGTATTTTGTAACGGTGGGAGATTGAGCAGTTGTGCCTGCCTTATGAAGACTGAGATCAAAAGTTTTACTAATAATATCTGACGCTTTTATACCAAGGTTTGAACCTTCAGGTAAAGTTACCCACCAGTCATTATCTCCACACGCCGAAACAGGTAGCTTCTGACATACTTCCATCAAATACTCATGGAAGTTTCCGCGCCGCTGAACTGGTGTAACAAAGTTGTTCAGATAAGAACTACCTTGAAAATTAGATGCAGCATCTAGGTCTTTGGGGTAGCCGTTGTTATCATACCATTGGGCATTTGCGACATAGGCGTTGTTAAAAAAGCCATTTTGTTTAAATGTGTTAGTTGATGTGGCATCCCCAAAGTTATTGTTTAGGTCATAGTCTCCCTCCTCGCGGAACCCGAGGCGGAAGTTATTAGAAAGTAGGGTAATGGCATCTGATAACACGCTTGCAGGTCGCCATTCATCCCCAGTTGTACAATTTGGTAGTCTCGTGTCATTTGGGCGACAGGCAAAGTTAACATTTCGCTTGTTTGCAGGGCGACTGTAAAAGTTGCTCCAATCATCTGCTAACAAATCTACTGTGGCACCTGCATCTTGAAACTCAAATTGAGTATGACGATTAAAGTCCTTCCAAATGTATACAGGTAAGTTTGAAGCTAAAATTAGCCCTTTCTCTGCATCTCGATAATTCTGTTCACGCCAAATTTTGTCGCCATTAGTCAACATGATGGCGTTAGGACGGCGAGTTGGGTCAAGTTTGAAGTCTACAGGACTTTCTAATTTCTGTGTTTGTTGGTTTTGTGTCGGTGAGACAGTCGTAGGTTTATTTGAGCTTAAATCTAGAAGTGCATCATCACGAGTAGCGTAGATAATACCGCTATTTGGCAACAAATATTCTTGGGCTGGTGTTGCGCTACCAATCTGTTTGCCGCGTAGCAAATTAATATCTAATACAGTGGCGCGTATTTCTAAAGGTTGGCGCTGCTCAATGGGGAGGTTGTAGTCGGCTGCTGCTGGTACACTAGCAAAGATTCCGGTACCATCTCCATTAATACCATCAGCATTAGTGAATGTTTCTACACCAGCGGTTCCTATGTCATTGTGAATTGCTTTAATCTGTCTAGCATCCAGAAAAGCGGTTTCTTTAATTGCACCATGAGGAACCGTAACCGTGGGAGTGCCAATTGTATCATCTAAAATTTGTAGGGCGCAAAGTGCAGTGTCAATTGCAGACTGTTCTGAGAGAGTACGATTACTAGTTTTTGCAAGAGCGTTTTTGAGTGGCTCATTGACCAAACGTCCATTGGGATATTTTAATTGAGCTTGATAGTTCAGCACTGCTTGATAATCACTGACAGCCTTTGTAGGCGCTCCGTAGACTATGCCGTTGTGGGAGCTACCACCAGCAGCAGCATCAAAAGGGAGTCCTAAGATGTTTTTTGCTCTGTTGCTGTTAGTGGGGTCATAGTAGCTGCTAACACAAGCGATGGGTGTAGGATTTGTTGCGTTATAGCCAGCAGATTTATAGTGATAAACTGCTGTAGCCCGCATCCGCAGGTAAGGTGTATTTGCTGCGAATTCGATATCTGCATCTTTCTGACTGGTAGCAGTTGCCTGTGTAGCTGTTTGAGAAGCAACTGGCATCATATCTGACCAGATTTTGGTATCAGCTTTAGTTGTATTAGTAAAGTCACCGGAAGGGCTAGTAGTAGTGAAAGTACCAGGTAAATAAATTCCAGTGCCAGTAATTACTCGCAAACCACCAACTGGATCTTGGGCGTTAGCTGGTACTTTAGCAGCTGACAGCTCCCAATCTTGATCTCGCTCTGTGGCTCCTAAATCAGCTAGCTGTTCTATGCGGGTATGGCGAGTGCGAGGGTTTTTATCGTCATCCCCGTTATCCCACTTTTTATCTTTGATCGGTTGGGTGTCTTCGGGATTTTTGCCAACTGGCTTGCCATCCTTATACCATATTTCCGGCAAGTTATTGCCAATTAAAGCGCGATCGCCCAAAGATTGTTCTTTACCTTCTAACTGTTTTGCTAGTTTAGTTGGTTCAGTCGCAGCCGGTTTAATTTTGGTACCATCTACATTTAGTGCCAGCTTGCCATAGTTAGTAGCTGTTGTCCCATCACTCGGATCGTTAGGATAAATCCAAGGATCGGGTGGACGGAGTGTATCGCCGCTTCCTTGCAGGACATTAGCTGTTGTATATGTTGTAGGTGTATTAATAGCATCTCCATTAAAAGCAACCTCACCATAAGGTACGCGACGGGTACGCCTCTTAAAGTAAAGCTCTAGTTGTTTTCGCCGAAGTTCTTCTTCTTCCTCTGTGGTATAACTTGCTAAACCAAGTTTATCTTTTTGTTTTTGAATGCCATCTTTCACTTCCTGCGGATCGCTAGTCGCAGCCTGAGGCATTTGAGCGTTAACTAAAAAGTTGATGCGCTGCACGTAAGCTAGGCTGTTATAAGCTATGTCTGTCGGAACCGCAGCCACCGATTTGTTAGCTGTTACGCTCAAGCCTCTAGCTGGAGAGGTTTTTTTACCTTTAAACAAATCGACTGTGGTGGAGGTTCCCAAGTCACTTGTATTTGTAAATCCACCAGCACCTAAATTGCCACCAATAATAATTTTGGCGTTGTCATCTTCGTAAAAACAGGAATATATACTGCTAACTTGATATAGAGTGACGGCAGCCCTATTTACTCCACCAGTAATGAAGTTACTGTTGGTAAAAATTCGCCCATTCAAGTTGAAGTTAGTACCAGGAGCAAGTGCTATATCATCTTCATAAACAACAGCATTGTTGACCAAAGGAAGTTGCACGCGGTCTTGTTGATATTCAATGGCAGAGAAACCTTTGTTACCTTTATAAGCCTCATAATTACCCGTTTTATTACTGGTAATGGGGACGGTAGCGGTGTAAACAAAAAAGCTTTTTTTCAACTTGCCAGCAATATTAAACCAGCCTGTTCCACCTACTAATGTGGCACTCGTACCTAAAGTATCTCCGCAATCAGAACCAACATTACCACCAATCATGGGTGGAGTTCTCGCCTCTAAGGGATTTCTAGCACGAGTAAATTTACCCTTTATAGCGGGGGGATTTTTGAAGTAAACCCCATAAATGGTGTAACTATCAAATTTGCCGTTGTTGTCAGTATCGACAGGATACAGCCACGCCGTTCTGATTGTATCTGAGCCTTGAGTTAGCTGTAGTTGAGTTTCATCACCAAAGGTATATTCGTTAATACTACCGTTTAAAGTGCCTTCTAAAGCTGTATCTGTTGGCGTCGCTCGCGGTAGCTGGGGGTCTTGAAATAACTTATTTAACTTAGCTTTAGCGCGGTCAATTGCTGGAGTTGCAGCATTAAGAACAACTTCATTTACCCTGACATTAGTAGCATTTTTACTTCTATCAAAAGACCTTAGTAAAATCGCAGTGGTTAGCAACACAACCACTAGCGCTACCATTGCCACTGTCGGCAAGACAAAACCAGCATTCGCTGATTCTCGTCGTCTTCGGGTAATAAATAAAGTCCGCAATAGCCAATTACTTGACTTGTTAATTACAGTTAGATATTTTTTGCTAAACTTACTAAACCTTCTAGATAATATTTTTATTGCCTTGACTAGCTGGCGTTTTGAAGACATAGCTGCTTTCCTGTCAAGTGGATTTAACTAAATTTTGTATTTTTTGGAAATTGAAAATTAAGCCTATCGAAGAATTTCACAGGCAAGGTGCAGAGATTTTATTTATGTGACTAATTCACTGTGTTTTACCGATTTGTAAAGATGGTAGCAACACAATAATCCCAGTTATTAGAGTTATATCATTTGTGATATTTGGAGATTATTCTGGTAAATACGGATTTTATCTGAATTATTTAATTTATAGCCGACAAAGCATAATAGCAGCATAATTTCACATGAATTTTGCCAAGACTATTTCAGCAACAGGTGATTTCCTGAAGCTGTTGTTAGCAAAGTAAACTTATAGTACCCATCTGTTAAAGAAAACATATCAGTTAATGAAAAATTAATATTAGATAGTTAAAAGCCTCCCCACTTAGGGGAGGCTTGAGTGGAAGGTATTCTTCTGTGGAGTTAGTGTGGTAGTCCACCACATTAATTTTGGTGGGCTAGTAAGGGCTAAAGCGCTGAAGCGCTTACTACGAAAATGCGTCCAACATAAAACACGTTTTAAGGAATTGGCGATTCTTAGTAATGATTAAGGTTAATGCCAGCTTCTTTTGCCATTGCGTGCAACCCTTTGGTTTCTAGGGTTTTGATGGCTTTGGTTGACAGTTTCAGTTTAACCCAACGGTTTCCTTGAGACCACCAAACACGCTTGCTTTGCAGGTTGGCGTGCTGAAGCCGCTTGGTACGACGGTGGGAGTGGGAAATTGCAAAGGCGTTATTTGCCTTTCTACCAGTTAGTTCACAGCGACGAGACATACTCAGAATATCCTATTTATCTTGAACACAATCTCTTATTGTATTCAATTCTTTGTCAAGTAAGGTGCTATGTAAGCTTATATCCTTCGGGCATTAGCAATAATGTGAGAATATGAGGCAGAGCCTCTGGTAGACATTCCCATGCAGAGCACGGGAACGAGAGAGGCTCTGATAAATGCTATTTTGCGGCTTGTTCTGTCAGCTTGGTAAGGACTTCATTTGAGCGTTCGACGAAGGATTTCATTCCTTCAGCGTCAAAGCCTTTCTGAGACATCAGCGCCAAATCGTAGACGTGTTGGCAAATCATTTTAACCAATTGACCTGTAGGCGACTGTCCATCACCTTGAATTATAGTGCCTTGGTTGAGGTTCGCTAGATTTTGAATCAGCGGGTGAGCGGTATTCACTAGCAAAATGTGGTCTTCGGGAAAGTCTGCACTTTGTTGCTGCATCATGGCGTTCATTTCCCGCAGACGGCGCAGAATCTCTGGTAATAGTACCATTGCTGGTGGTGTCCCCTGCGGATCGTCTGATTTCAAAGCTTCGGTGCGGATGTTGAGTCTGGGTTTGTTGAGTGCTTTCTCAAAGAGTTCTTTAACGACTTCACCGCGGGTTTTGTTGGTCGCAGGGTCAACAATTTCGCTAGCGTTGTCTTTATCTAAGAGGGTGTTGTCTAAATCGGAGTCTACGCGTGTAAATTTAACATCCTTGTATTCTTGCTCTAAGAAGTTGATGAAGTGCGTGTCTATGAAAGAGTCCATAAACAAGACTTCTAAACCTTGATTTTTGTGCAATTCTACGTAGGTAGCTTGGGTTGCTGCATCGGTACAGTAGAAAACACGGTTTTCGTGGCGTTCTTTGTTACGTTCTAGGTATTCTTTGAGGGTGGTGTATGGAGACTTGGGATTTTCTTCCCCCGCTGCTGCTGTGACATCTTGCCAAGCGTCACCTTCCTCTGATTGTACTTGAACTTCTGGGGTGGGAGACGTCGATCCTACGTGCGTGGTGCGGAAGATGATGATATCTTCGACTTGTTTTTTAAATTTGTCGTCGTTGAGAACGCCAAATTTAACGAAGGTGCTGAGGTCTTTCCAGATGCTGATGTATTGTTCGCGGTTGTCGCGATAAAGTTCTTTTAAGCGATCGCCTACTTTTTTCGCTATATAATCGCCGATTTTCCGCACGGTGCGATCGGTTTGCAAAGCACTGCGCGATACGTTCAGGGGAATGTCGGTACTATCAATTACACCCCGCATAGGAACTAAAAATTGCGGGATAATTTCTTCGCAGTTATCGCTGACAAAAACTTGGTTACAAAATAGCTTGATCTGCCCTTTTGTCACATCGACATCGGGCTTCATCTTCGGAAAATACAAAATACCGTTGATAATAAACGGATAATCTGTATTCAAATGCACCCACAAAAGCGGTTCTTCCTGGAAAGGATACAGGTAGCGGTAAAACTCTAAGTAATCTTCTTTACTCAAGCTACTGGAAGACTCTCGCCACGTTGCCTTTTGCTTGTTTAACACCTCACCCTCAAGTTTGATGGGCACTGGCATAAAGTCGCAGTAAGTCTTGACAAGATTCTTGATTCGTGATGATTCTAAATATTCCTCTTCTTCTTCTTGCAGGGTGAGGGTAATGGTAGTGCCACGAGTTGTCCGGGGTGAATCTTCCAGGGTGTACTCTGGAGAACCATCACAAGCCCAGTGAACAGCTTGGGAACCTTCTTTATAAGAGAGGGTATCGATTTCGACTTTTTGCGCCACCATGAAGGAGGAGTAGAAGCCCAGACCAAAGTGACCGATAATTGGTTGGTCTGATTTGCCTTGGTACTTCTGAATAAATTCTTCGGCACTGGAGAAAGCTACTTGGGTGATGTATTTTTTCACCTCATCAGCAGTCATTCCAATGCCGTTGTCGGTGATGGAGAGGGTTTTGTTGTTTTTGTCAATGGCAATTTCAATTTCTGGTTCGCCAATATCACCGGAATATTCTCCAGCGCGAGATACCATGTTCAGTTTTTGGATGGCGTCTACAGCGTTGGATACCAGTTCCCGCAAGAATATTTGGTGGTCTGAGTAGAGAGACTTTTTGATAATCGGGAAAATATTCTCAGTATGGATACTGATAGTGCCTTGTTCAAGCATAGTTGTGACCCTATTTTAGGTACTTAAAGAATTCTGAAGATCAATTCTGCACGATTCTCGTTGTTTATAGGTAAGGATTGTTTCTAAATTTTGATTCGGATTTCCCTACCCTACAGACTACTACATCAATATCTTTTCATAAATTGATGCTACATCTCCGGCTTGCATACTCACACTACGCACTGGTTGAATTCCTTGGCGCAGTGTATTGAGTAAATTTGTATCACTTGCCAGCAGTGCCAAAGCCTCAGTCCAGACTTTAGGGTCATTATGGCTATTCACTAACCAGCCATCAATACCATGTCTAACAAGTTCAGAAATACCCCCTAAATTTGAACCAATGACGGGGAGTGATAGTGCGTGTGCTTCTAGTACAACTAGTGGTCCTGTTTCTAACCATTGTGATGGTACAGCTAATAAATCATAATTTGCTAATTTTTTTGGTAATTCTTCTCTTGTTAGTCGTTCGGCTATACGAATGCGGCGATCATTTCCTATCAACTCTATAATTTTTTGGCGATATCCTTCATCCTGCGCTATTCCATGAATGGCTAGCTCAATGGAAATTTCGGGCGGCAAATTTTTAACAGCCTCGACTAAAATATCAAGTCCTTTTAATCTATCCCATCTACCTAAAAAAACTACTTTCAAAGGTTCACCGTACTGTTTTATCTGTGGTATTGCGTCATGAGCAGAAGCTGAAATTCCACAGCGAGATAGAACTATTTTTTCTTTTGGTATTCCATTGATTAAAAGAGCTTCGTAAAGCCAGTCACACACTGCAATAATACGGTCTGCAACTTTAGCCATTTCTAGTAAGCTGTTAGACCGTGCAGCAACAAAAGCAGGCACTACAAAAGGACGAACGATAGCTCCTATAGATCCATTATCTGCTGACGATGGAATATAAGCACTTTCAGGCAGCTTTACACGACTAATAATCGGCATGGGCATTGCAGCCAATAACTTTACCATTGAAGTCGGTAAGCGCCTGGTAAGATTATCAGTGCAGTATGAACAACGCACTGTGTCAATTTTGCCATCACAAGGCTGTTGTCCGTTTAACATCAAGGTAGTCCGCTGACAAATGGGTAAAGGATAATGTATCGTTACCACAGTCTTCAGACCTAATTTTTTAGCGAGACGTAGATGAGGCAAACCACAAGTAGATTCAAAATGGTGCTGGTGGTAAATGTCTGCTTTTTCGTTTGATAACCAATTAGCAAAATATTCAAATCCACTATGAGGAAATTGTCCGTGATTTGGTTGGCGTTTGGCACCTGGGAACACGGGATACCGATAAACTTCTACTCCTTCATAACTATAAGTTTCTTCATTTTTTGAGCCGTTTTTTGCCGCAGCTATCTTAATTTTAATTCCCTGCAATTGCAGTTTTGTCACTAACTCTGAAAGGTTTACTTGAATACCTCCACATTTATCTGGTAAATAACGAGCAAGAGCTTGGATTGTCTTCATTTTCGCCTCCAAGGTAGATACCTCGCCCCAAAAGTAGAGCGAGGCTACTTTTTATACAGATGCCTCAGACGAATGAGGATACTGTAAATCCATTCTTGCTATTTTAATAGGTGTATTATAAATTACCCAGTATTACGTTGTGTATACTTTCAACCCTCAGGCAATGACTTGAGCGAGTTGACGGTAATCTGTGGAACTGACACTTTAATGGTCACTTTTTTACTAAAGGTGAGTCCGTTATCGCCTTTGTCGATTAAAATGGTGTCGCCAGAGATAAAGGTGTTCTCTAACAACTTGGTGGCGATCGCATTTTCTACTTCTCGCTGAATTGCTCGTTTGATCGGACGTGCGCCGTAAACTGGATCGTAACCGATTTCTACTAGGCGATCGCACGCTGCTTGCGATATTTCAAAGGAGATTTTTTGGTCTGCTAGTAAATTTTGCACCCGTTTGAGTTGAATGCGGACGATATGCCGCATTTCCGCACGACTGAGGGTGTGGAACAAAATTATATCATCGACGCGGTTGAGAAACTCTGGGCGAAAGTGCGATCGCAAAGCTTCTGTTACTCGCTTTTGCATTATTTGGTATTTGGAATCATCTTCAGACATATCAAGGATATGTTCGCTACCGATGTTGCTCGTCATGACAATTACGGTGTTCCTAAAATCAACCAGCCTTCCTTGAGAATCAGTAATTCTACCGTCATCCAAAACCTGCAACAAAATGTTAAATACGTCCGGATGCGCTTTTTCCACTTCATCTAGGAGCACCACCGAGTAAGGACGGCGGCGAATCGCTTCGGAAAGTTGACCGCCTTCTTCGTAGCCTACGTATCCGGGAGGCGCTCCCACTAAGCGAGAAACTGAATGTTTCTCCATATACTCCGACATATCCAAACGCACCAATGCATCACTAGAATCAAAGAGAAACTGCGCTAATGCACGAGCAAGCTCGGTTTTGCCAACGCCAGTAGGTCCCATGAACAAAAATGACCCAATCGGGCGACTTGGGTCTTTCATCCCCGCACGAGCACGACGAATTGCCGCTGATACCGCTGCTACAGCTTCTTCTTGCCCAATAACTCGTTCGTGCAAATGGCTTTCTAGTTGCAGCAATTTTTGCCGTTCTGATTCCAAGAGGCGATTTACAGGAATTCCTGTCCATTTGGCGACGATTTCGGCAATATCAGCTTCGGTAACTTGTTCCCGCAGTAAGGTAGTACCTTGGTTTTGAGTTTCCAGAAGTTGCGCTTCTTTTACTTCTAAATCGCGCTGCACTCGCTCCAAATCGTCATATTTTAACTTGGCAGCTTTATTGAGATCGTAAGCGCGTTCGGCTTGCTCAATTTGTACACGCAATGCTTCTTCTTGTTTCTTTAAGGCGCTGATAGCTTCTAATAGCTGCTTTTCGCCTTGCCATTGCTCGTTAAATTCCTGCTGTTTATCGGTTAAATTGGCGATTTCTTGCTCAATTCGTTCTAAACGCTCTCTTGTCTGAGGGGTACCTTTCTCTTCCCCTGCCAATGACAGCTTTTCCATTTCTAGCTGCATCAATCGGCGGTCTATAGTTTCCAATTCCGCAGGTTTGGAGGTTATTTCCATTTTCAACTGCGCTGCGGCTTCATCTACTAAGTCGATCGCTTTATCTGGCAAAAAGCGATCGCTTATATATCTTGCTGACAAAGTAGCCGCGGCTACTAACGCCGAATCAGAAATTTTAACATTATGATGCACTTCATAACGTTCTTTCAAACCGCGTAAAATGGAAATCGTATTTTCCACGCTCGGCTGATCGACAAATACTTGCTGAAACCGTCTTTCTAAAGCCGCATCTTTTTCGATGTATTTACGGTACTCATCCAAGGTTGTCGCACCAATACAACGCAATTCTCCCCGCGCCAACATTGGTTTAAGCAAATTCCCTGCATCCATCGCTCCTTGTTGGTTAGAACCAGTACCAACAACGGTGTGCAACTCGTCAATAAATAAAACTATTTGACCGTTTGATTCAGTAACTTCACGGAGTACTGCTTTTAAACGGTCTTCAAATTCACCTCGGTATTTTGCCCCAGCAATTAAACTACCCATATCTAGGGAGATTAGCTGGCGGTTTTTCAAAGATTCGGGAACGTCACCGTTAACCATCCGCTGTGCTAATGCTTCAGCGATCGCTGTTTTACCTACCCCAGGTTCACCAATCAATACCGGGTTATTCTTGCTACGGCGCGACAACACCTGAATGACGCGGCGAATTTCGTCATCCCGTCCAATTACCGGATCTAGTCTACCAGCTTTTGCCTGTTCTGTCAAGTCTCTGCCGAATTTTTGCAAAGCTTCGTAACGAGATTCTGGAGCTTGATCGGTTACTTTTTGGCTACCGCGAACGCTTCTAATCGTAGCCTCTAATTTCGAGGAGTCTAAATTAAAAGCCTTAAACATCTTGCGTCCGATGCGTTCATCATCAACAAAACCCAGAAGCATATGTTCCACTGAGATGAAGGAATCCTTCATCCTAACTCTTGCTTCTTCGGCTCGGTCTAACATTATATCTAAATTGCGACCGAGGTAAAGCTGCTCATTTTTGCCAACTTTCGGCTGACGTTGGATAAATCCTTCGACTTGTTGTTGCAAACGGAACGGATCAACCTCACACCGGGCAAGGATGCGTGTTGCTAGCCCAGTAGGTTCTTCTAGTAAAGCGATCATTAAATGTTCGACATCCAATTGCTGTTGTTGATAAGCACGGACTACATCCTGAGATTTAACGATCGCTTCCCAGGCTTTATCAGTAAATTTATTTGGATCTGTAGGCTGCATCTTTTACGATTTTAGATTTTAGATTTTGGATTAAAGAGGTTTCCAAATAATGATGATTCAAGCATCATCGGCGTTTATCCGCCTGGAGAAAGCGGTTTAATTTTGAATTAGTAATGGGGAATTGGGCATGTGGCATAGGGTTTGCAAAGAATCTTATTAGAACGCGCATCACTTACAGACGCTTCTTTAATTTCCATTGCCCAATGATGCCAGATGCGGGACTCGGAGGAAACCTCACGAGGGTGCCCAATTCCCCATTTTCTATTTTCTATTTCCTAATTTAAAACGAAAACACCGTTCTGAGTGTGCTTTGCCAGATGGTGCCGTTGGAGCTATCGTTATTAGGGTTGCTCACTACGGATAGTATAGGGGTAATACTGATATTGTCGCTTAACTGTAGATTGTAGAATGCCTCAAAGTTGGTTTGGGTAGCGTCACCAAAACCGTCAGCAACAAAAGGTTGACCAATCGCGACACCAGCAACAGTTCCGGGAAGAACGAAGTTACGTAAACCTACACCGATCGCCCAACTCAAAGGATATAAATCTATATTTTGGTTGATGGCTGTGTTCAATCCTTGGTAGTTACCGACTCCCAACCGGGTAAAAATTCCTGTATTGCGGTTTAAGGTATATTCGGCATTGACACCAAAGGCGTTGATATCGGTGTTGTTAATTTCCGCATTAGTATATTGTAGCCGAAATGCGAAGCGCGAACTTGGGGAATATTCTACTTCCACACTTGTTTGATGGTGATCGCCAAATAAGCCTTGGTCTGTAGTTGAATCGAATTGATTGGCATTGGCAGCGATGTAAAGCGATCGCACAGTGAATTTGCTATTTTTAGGTTTCCATGCGATCGCAGCACCTGCACCACCTTCTCGATCAATTTCATTTTGAACAATCAGAGGATTATTGATAAAAAAGGTGGAACTAAAATCAACCGCTTCGTTGTTAGCGTATCTGTTACGATCAATAAAATCCCGTGGCAGCATTTTTGCCCCAACGCTTAGAGCCAAATCTGGCGTCGGACGAAACGAATAGTATAATCGCCTCAAATGTAAGTTTTCGTCTACGTTGGTGTAATCGAGTCCTCCATAATTGCCGATAAGACCGCTATTTGCCAGACGATTAGAATTTTCCTTTTGTGCCAAATTAATCGCATCACCCCCATTGTTACCAGATTCTAACTGGGTGACGAGTAAATCGTTTTGCTTAAAGCTGGTGTTGAGATTTAAGCGTGAGCGGGCGACTATAGTAGTGTTGGCGTTACTACCACTGGTGGGGGCAAAAATTAATTCACCTTGCAGCTTTGTTGTGGCGGAAAATTGATGTGCTTCGAGAAAATCTGCGCGATCGCTTGTTGTATTGACACGTTGCCGCAAGTCATCCAAAGCGGAACGATATTCTTTTTGCAACCGCCGTAAGGTGATAATGTCTTCTTGGATGTATTGATCGCCGATCGCTGTAGCAATTAAGCCTTCTACTTTATCTAAAGTAGCCGCTAGACCAGCGGCAAATTCATAACGGCTGAGAGGACGATTGCCTTTGAAAGTTTTATCAGGAAAGCCAGAGATGACATTATAGCGTTCCATAAGCGATCGTAATGCCTGATAAGCCCAATCTGTTGGTTGAACATCAGACAATTGAGAAACTGAAGTTTCTTGAATTAAAAACTCAGAATCCGCGTTTACATTAGGAGATTTATTTGCTATTTCTTGATTGACAATTGGGAATTGGGCAAAATTCCTCTCCCCCTGCTCCCCTCCTTCCCTTATCCCCTCATCCTCTGGCTGTGCTTGCAAAGGCATAAATTGTGCCTTTATTGGCAAGCATGTCTGGACAAATGTAGTGATAATACTTAGCGGCACAATCCAATAAAACTTTAGTCGGTTGCTGATAATTTTGCAACCGACTAAAGTCTCAGCCGACAATTTTTGAGAATAAATTCTTTGCCGCAGACATTGCTTCACGCTCAATTTTACCTATGTTTTATCAACAGAATTATTGAGTTACAAGTTTTTCTTGTGACTCCTGTTTCGCATTTGAACCCTGAGTACCAAGTTGAATAAGTTCTACTTTGTACCCATCAGGATCTTCTACAAAAGCAATTACCGTTGAACCGTGTTTCATCGGTCCTGGTTCCCGGACTACTTTAGCGCCACTATTTCTGATTTCGTCACAGGTAGAGTAAATATCATCGACTCCTAAGGCAATGTGACCGTAAGCATTACCTAAGTCGTATTTTTCGACACCCCAGTTGTAGGTTAGTTCTAGCACTGTATTGTCTGATTCGTCACCGTAACCGACAAAAGCAAGGGTAAATTCTCCACCTGGATAATCTTTTCGGCGCAGTAACTTCATTCCCAGAACATCGCAATAAAATTTCAAGGATTCTTCCAGGTTGCCGACGCGTAGCATTGTGTGTAGTAAGCGCATAATTTACTATTGATTGCTTCTCTACCGATTTTAGATGGGGATGCTGCTAACTGTAACGAATCGCCAATCACTCAAAAAAAGACCTATTTTTCATGAAGAGGGGACTCATGTTAAAGGGGAAAGGGGAAAGGGGAAAGGGGTGCGGGATAAGAAGGGTAAAGGGGAAAGGAAAGGAAAGCTTTATGCGTATTTCAAGCAACTATGAACCCTTTCCCCTTTTTTCCTTTCCCCTTGGACCCTCCCAGATTTGTGAAGTGTTTAAAAAAACTGATGGAGAGATTTCAGTTTTTTGGAGCCTTAAGTCGCGAAAATGTGGAAATATAGGGGGTTTTGGGAAACTGTGAAAATTGATGTGATGATTTTATAGTCAGCGCTAATGACAATCGCACACGCAGCGCAGGCAAGCAAATCTCTAGAAAACTTGTTAAATCTGAGCGTATAAAGCCCCCGAAACGCCTATGCTAGATCGTCGGGTCAACCAATAGGCTGTTTGCTCTTTCAGCGGCAAAAACGCTTTCATCTAAAGGACAAAGGAAAGATGATTAACATAGATACTGCCATTGAGGCGATCGTTGCTCGTGAAATTCTCGATTCTCGCGGCAGACCGACAATTGAAGCCGAAGTACATTTGTTAAACGGTGCTGTAGGACTGGCACAAGTTCCTAGTGGCGCGTCCACGGGCACTTTTGAGGCGCACGAACTACGGGATGGCGAAAAAGGTCGTTACGGGGGCAAAGGGGTACTCAAGGCGGTGCAGAACGTCAAAGAGGCACTTGCACCGAAGTTAATCAACATGGATGCCCTGAACCAAGAACTTATCGATCGCACGATGATTGCTTTAGATGGTTCGGCTAATAAATCCAATTTGGGCGCAAATGCGATTTTAGCAGTTTCCCTAGCCACCGCTAAAGCTGGAGCCGAATCTCTGGGAATTCCCCTATATCGCTATTTAGGTGGACCTTTGGCGAATTTGTTGCCAGTACCGTTGATGAATGTAATTAACGGTGGGGCACACGCTTCAAATAATGTGGATTTTCAAGAGTTTATGATTGTCCCCATTGGTGCGTCTTCTTTCCGGGAAGCTTTGCGCTGGGGTGCGGAGGTATTTGCCACTCTCAGCAAGGTGTTGGATGATAAAGGTCTACTGACCGGGGTTGGGGATGAAGGTGGTTTTGCCCCTAACCTAGAGTCGAATCAGGTAGCTTTAGAATTGCTGGTGGCAGCGATTGAAAAAGCTGGTTACAAGCCAGGTGAAGAAGTAGCTTTGGCTTTGGATGTTGCGGCAAGTGAGTTTTACAAGGAAGGACAATATGTCTATGACGGTAAACCTCATTCCCCGGTTGAGTTTATTGATTATTTAGGGCAATTGGTCGATCAATATCCGATTGTATCGATTGAGGATGGCTTGCATGAGGAAGATTGGCAAAATTGGCAGTTACTAACTGAAAAAATCGGTTCGCGTACTCAATTGGTAGGCGATGATTTGTTTGTAACTAACGCCACGCGGTTACAAAAAGGCATTGAGCAAAAATCCGCTAACGCCATTTTGATTAAACTTAATCAAATTGGTTCGCTGACAGAAACTTTGGAAACGATTGATTTGGCGACTCGCAACGGTTTCCGGTCAGTTATCAGCCATCGTTCAGGTGAAACTGAAGATACGACTATTGCCGATTTAGCGGTAGCAACTCGTGCCGGTCAAATCAAAACTGGTTCTCTGTGTCGCAGCGAACGGGTAGCAAAATATAATCGCTTGCTACGAATTGAAGATGAATTAGGCGATCGCGCCGTTTATGCAGGTACTGTAGGCATGGGACCGAAGTAGGGACTAGGGGCTAGGGACTAGGGATTAGGGATGAGGGATGAGGGATTATTAGTTCTTAGTTCAATTTCCTACTAGCCCCTAGACCCTACTCCCTAGCCCTCATTAGGGATAAAATCCCAACTTGGGTAATCCTAAGGTTTCATCCCAGCCCATCATAATGTTCATACATTGGATAGCTTGACCCGCTTGACCTTTAATTAAGTTATCAATTGCTGACATAACAATGACGCGACCAGTACGCGGGTCAACTTCTAAACCGATATAACAAAGATTACTACCGCAAGCCCATTTAGTTTGCGGATATTCGCCTGTTTCGCAAATTCTCACCCAAGGAGAATTGCGGTAAAAAGCTCTAAAAATAGTAATTAAGTCGTCTCGCACTAAGCCGGGATCGCGGAGTGTGGCGTATACGGTTGCTAAAATACCCCGTACCATTGGGATGAGGTGGGGTGTAAATTGAATCATAACTTCATGCCCCGCCAAATCACTGCAAATCTGCTCAATTTCCGGGGTGTGGCGGTGACGGGCGACGCCGTATGCCCCTAGAGAGTTGTCTGCTTCGGCTAGCAATAAGTTGATTTTCGCTTGCCGTCCGCCGCCGGAGGTGCCAGACTTAGCATCAACAATGGCGGTTTCCGGGACGATTAAACCTTGCTTTAAAAGTGGCGAAAGTGCAAGGAGGCTGGCGGTAGGATAGCAGCCAGGACAGCCAATTAACTGCGCGTCAGCAATGCGATCACGATACAATTCTGGTAAGCCATAAACTGCTGTAGCAGCGGTGGCGCTATCAGTTCTTCGTTTGCCATACCAAGTTGTATAAGTTGTCAACTCACTGAAGCGGTAATCTGCACTCAGATCCAGTACTTTACATTTTTTTTCCAACAGTTTTGGAGCTATTTCGCAAGCTAAACCATTTGGAAGAGAAAGAAACACGACTTCTGTGCGATCAGCGATATTTTCTGCATCTACCTCCTCTACTGGTAGATTAACTGCATGAGCCAAATGAGGGTAAAGTTCGCCAAAGGGTTTGCCAGCGCTACTCTCACCACCTAAATAAACAACTTCGACTTCTGGATGATCCATCAAAAGTCGAACTAACTGCACTCCGCCGTAGCCTGACGCGCCAACAATGCCAACGGGTACGCGTCTTAAATTGCCCATGATATGAAATCCTTATCCGATGAATGATTAATCGTTATTGGCTATCAACTATCATCAACTAAATGCGACCATTAGCATAACTGTTATTTATGCGATCGCTTTGAGCCTAAACTGAAGTGCCAACGACAAGTCGTGACACTTTCAATTTTGACCAGTATCCTGCCACTAACGGATTTTTGCTTTTTAACTATCGTTATATTTAAGTACTAAAACCTAATTTTAGCGACTGAAATTTTTCTGAATGCGCCGAAGTGCAAAATTTGGGACTGGGACTGGGGATTTGAAGACCGGGAAAGGCGAAAGGGAAAAGGCGAAGAATTATTACCCATGTCCATTGCCCAATGCCCATTGCCCAATGCCCATTCCCCAATGCCCATTCCCCAATGCCCTTTAAACGTTGTACAATCGAAAATAAGCATTTGTTAAAAAAATTTACGTTTGGTCGTTGGAAATACTCTGTGTCGCAGTCTCAGACCACATCCCCAGCTTTTGAATTTGACTTGATTGATGCCGCTCTAGCAGACCTGAAAGCGGGTCGCTCTGTGGTGGTAGTAGATGATGAAAATCGAGAAAATGAAGGCGACTTGATTTGCGCCGCCCAATTTGCTACCCCGGACATGATTAATTTTATGGCGGTGGAAGCGCGAGGGCTGATTTGTTTGGCGATGACAGGCGATCGCCTAGATGAACTTGACTTACCATTGATGGTAAGCAATATTACAGACACTAATCAAACTGCTTTTACTGTTAGCATTGATGCCGGTCCTCATTTAGGTGTCAGTACTGGCATTTCCGCAGAAGACCGCGCCCGTACTATCCAAGTGACGCTAAACCCAGATGCACAGCCCTTAGATTTACGTCGCCCCGGTCATATTTTCCCAATTCGCGCCAAGGAAGGCGGTGTACTCAAACGCGCGGGGCATACTGAAGCTGCTGTTGATTTAGCTCGATTATCTGGGCTGTATCCAGCCGGGGTAATTTGTGAAATTCAAAACCCCGATGGCTCAATGGCACGATTGCCTCAGTTATTTGAGTATGCTAAACATCACAAGCTGAAAATTATTAGTATTGCCGATTTAATCAGTTATCGGCTAAAACACGATCGCTTGGTTTATCGCGATGTCGTGACAAAATTACCGAGTCAGTTCGGAGAATTTGAGATTTATGGCTACCGTCACAGCCTGGATAATACGGAACATGTAGCGATTGTCAAAGGCGACCCAGCTACCTTTAAAGATGAGCCTGTAATGGTGCGAATGCATTCAGAATGCTTAACAGGTGACGCTTTGGGTTCTCTGCGCTGTGATTGTCAATTGCAATTGCAAGCCGCTCTGAAAATGATTGAACAAGCAGGTAAAGGTGTTGTAGTATACCTGCGTCAAGAAGGGCGGGGCATCGGGTTGATTAATAAGTTGAAGGCTTACAGCTTGCAGGATATGGGGCTGGATACAGTAGAGGCAAACGAGCGTTTGGGATTTCCTGCCGATTTGCGAGATTATGGTATGGGAGCGCAAATGCTGATGGATTTGGGCGTGCATAAGATTCGCCTAATCACTAATAATCCCCGGAAAATTGCTGGTGTGAAGGGTTACGGCTTGGAAGTAGTCGATCGCGTACCGCTGTTAATTGAGGCGACCAACTACAATTCTTATTACCTAGCGACAAAAGCGCAAAAGCTGGGACACATGCTGTTGCAGACTTATCTGGTAACGGTGGCGATTCATTGGCAAGATGACCCAGAAGCGGTAACGGAACGTTATGAACGTTTAGAAAAGCTGCGGCATTTAGCGAAAAGCCATGATTTATTGTTGCAAGAAGAAGCACGTCCGTTAGCGATCGCTTTATTTGACAAACCATCTTTAACAGTACATTTGGGTTTCGATCAAGCGCAACTGGCTGCACCTGATTGGTATCAGCAAAAAAGTCATCCTTATGTGCAGGCGATCGGTCAAATTTTTGACAATTTGGCAAATTTGCCTTATGTCCAAAAGTTTGAATTTCTGATTTCTCCAGGAATTGATCCGCTGAGTCATTTGCAAGTGCAATGCGATCGGCAAACCTTTCCTCCTGGAACTTTACCTTCATCAATTTGTTGCGAACAACTAAAGACGCAAACAATTTATAGTTTTAGTCAAACACAGCCTTTAGACGCATAAATTCAAAGTAACTAACAATCAGTAGACCGAAAAGATTTCTAAAAGGCTTACCATGCGTTCATTTGACCGAGTTTATAGAATCCGCCAGAATGCCCGTATATCTGCTTTTTGAGCAATAGGGTTGTAGATCAGTTCTCCAGCCCAGGCAAGCGATCGCTCTCGTCAGTCACAGAAACGTCGCCTGAAACCCTTGTTCTTTCGTCAACTTACAAAAGTTTTCGGTCTACTGACAATGGGAAATCCCATGAATATTCGTAAAGAACTAGAAAGCATAATTGAGCAACTCAACGATGAGCAGTTATCAGAACTGCTGGATTTAGCTGTTTCTCTTCAAAGTGCTAAAAAATCTGGTTATCCGATTGAATCTCAAGCTTATCAGGATTGGTTAAGCGCTGAGAATGATATTTACGACAAAATCTTTGCTGATGAACTTACAGCGCGGTGATGTGGTACTTTGTCGGGTGCCAATGCCTTCGACTCAGCTTCAACAGTTTAAAATTCGCCCTGCTGTAATCGTCTCAACAGATCAGTTGAATCAAATTCTTGATGATGTAATGGTTGTGCCTTGCACCTCTAATACTAATCGTCTGCTAACAGCAACGCAATACTTGATAACGGGAGAGGAAATTACTAGTGCAGGTATTAGAGTTGAGTCTGTAGTTCACTGTGAATCAATCTTTACTTTGAACAAGACGATGATTATCAGAAAGCTTGGTTCTCTTTCCGCTGAAGCGATTAATCAGGTGAATGTTTGCCTAATGGAGGCTTTGGAATTATAAGTATCTTTTACGTAGATATTGTTGCTTGTTGTTAGTTTACTTTGTCACGGAAGTGCTGCCGCGCTATCTGCAAGTGGCGTTGCGTTAGCCTACGGCATAACGCACCCTACGCTTAATCTTTCATGACTGATGGAACTTTAAGTAGGTAGGCATCAAAATTTCTAACTATGTCCGAAGCGAACGGAGCGTTCGCGGTAGTTAGACAGACGCGATAAATCGCCGTCTCTACAGAAAATCTATCCGTCAATTAGTTGTTGACGCACTACTACCTACTTACTTCATCAATTTGTTGCGAACAACTAAAGACGCAAAGAATTTATAGTTTTGGAGAATATTAACCCCATACAAAAAGTAAATCTAAGACAAAACCAGGTAATATATCTTCTCCAGATAAGCTTGTGGGAAACTCTAATACTTCTTTTGCTTGCCCTTGTCTATAAATTTCAACACGGTGAGTTTTTCTATCAATTAGCCAACCCAATTTTACACCTGCATTCACATACTCTTGCATTTTGGCTTGAACGACGCTAAGACTATCGGATGGGGACATTAACTCCAACACAAAATCGGGAGCGATAGGAGGAAACTTTTCGCGTTGTTCTGATGTAAGCGCATTCCATCGCTCTAGTTTTATCCAAGATACATCGGGGGAGCGATCCGGACCACTGGGGAGTTTAAAACAGGTGGAGGAGTCGAATACTTCACCCAATTGAGTTTGTTCGTTCCACAGGACAAATCGTGCAGTTAATTTGGCATTACGTTTTCCTGTTTCTCCTCCGGTTGGTGGCATTATAATTAGTTCTCCAAAGGCATTACGTTCAAATTTAACATCGGGATTATCACGACACAGTTGGTAAAATTGGTCGTCGCTAAGTTTGAGTACATTATTAAAGTTGATAGTAATTGCGGTCATAACTGTCCTTATATATAAGTATAAAATTGCTTTGAACAGCAAGCTAGGCTTTAATTTTAGCTTTCTTACTTCATTATTGCGTTCTTGCTTCCTGAGTCATTATTCACGATTTATTGTTGAGTTATAACTCGTCATTATGATCGCGTAGCGACTCTGCAAGAGGATCGCGAATCTGTCTGGTTTATAATGACGTTATGTAATTAATTCTGTACGGCTACTTAGCTATTGTTGCGTGTTATTAGTTCACCTTGTTAACACCAGTTTCTTGACGATATTCATGAAGTAAGTTGAGAAACTTCTGACCATCAAAACTTCTGGGGTCGATTCGTGTTGCGGAACGATCTACAGCGCGGTGGGTGGTAATGCGATCGTCTGGGACATCACTTTGAGCGATTAACCAAGCTAGAGAATAATATTGAGCTTCAGTGTAACCGCTATGAATTGGTTCTGTGTTAGTCCAACCGTCTGGTGGGGTTTCTAAAGAGACGTGATAAGCAAAATTATTTACAGATGGTGGCAAGTTCAAATTAGTTTTCACAGTTTCTGAACCGTTAGCACCGTCAAACACTGAATTAGCCGCACCAAAAGCGCGTTTATCTGGTGGAACTGTATAAATAACTGTTCCATCTAGCTTTATTATGGCGTGGTAACTTGCTTGAACATTTTCGTCACTATGAGGTGTCTGAAAAAAATTAATGGCACTCTGAGCAGAATTAGAAGTTTCATGCAGTACTATAATCGGTAGATTATTGACTATTACGCCATTAGCATCTTTGCTATAACGCTCTCCATAGTTGCTTGAATCTGCCCAAGCAATCTCATATCTGGGTCTGTACTTTGTAAAAGCCTCAGTAGTTTTGAACAGAGATTTGGGAGGATTTGCAGCGCTGCTTGGCTTTTTTGGCGATCGCATTTGTACGTTTGGATATTGACTCCAAGAAGCGATGCCTGCGGCGGGCTGCGCCAACGCCGGATTTGATGTATCATCTTGTAGTTGTATGGCTCTACCCGCAAGCAACGCCACAATTAGAGCGACGAATATCAGAGAAATAAACATTACTCTGGTCGCCCAGTCTTTAAAGTTCATTATTTTATAATTAAATAACTAATCAAAATAATCTTAATATCTCGATTTTAATGAAAAATAGCTTACTGGGATAGCAGCAATAGATAACTATCCATTGATCGGTCTGCACCTACACAAGTCTGAGGTATCAAGTTAGTTACTTCTGACTTCGACGTTGTTGCACCTAATTTACACCATCTTTATACATACTTATTTTGAATAAATACTTCCCAAGGGCGAGAAATTGAGGAAAATATTAAATTAAGTGGAGTATCACTCGACTTATGTAAACTTTGTCTTGAAAATATGAATCATTTTCTAGAACGCTTGCACAGTCCAGACCGTCCGGTTCTCGTCTTCGATGGAGCGATGGGAACGAATTTGCAAACGCAAAACCTCACCGCTGAAGATTTCGGTGGTCCTCAATACGAAGGTTGCAACGAATATCTCGTCCACACCAAACCCGAAGCTGTCGCGAAGGTTCACCGCGACTTTCTTGCCGCAGGTGCAGATGTCATCGAGACTGACACTTTTGGTAGTGCCTCAATTGTACTTGCTGAGTACGACCTTGCAGACCAAGCATACTACCTGACTAAAACAGCCACAGAATTAGCGAAAAGTGTCGCGGCTGAATTCTCCACTCCCGAAAAACCCCGGTTTGTTGCAGGTTCGATGGGACCGACAACCAAGTTACCAACGCTGGGACATATCGACTTTGACACGATGAAAGCCTCTTTTGCTGAACAAGCAGAAGGGTTGTGGGATGGTGGTGTCGATTTATTTATCGTTGAAACTTGTCAAGATGTGCTGCAAATCAAAGCTGCGCTGAATGGAATTGAAGAAGTTTTTGCGAAAAAAGGCGATCGCCGTCCGGTGATGGTTTCGGTGACAATGGAAACTATGGGCACAATGTTGGTGGGGACGGAAATTAACGCCGTCGTCACCATTTTAGAACCATATAAAATTGACATTCTCGGTTTGAACTGCGCTACTGGTCCAGATTTGATGAAACCACACATCAAATATCTCTCGGAACATTCGCCGTTTATCGTTTCCTGTATTCCCAACGCGGGTTTACCAGAGAATGTGGGTGGTCAAGCGCACTACCGCTTGACACCAATGGAATTACGGATGTCGTTGATGCACTTTGTTGAAGATTTGGGTGTCCAAGTGATTGGGGGTTGCTGTGGGACACGTCCAGAACACATTCAACAAATGGCAGAAATTGCCAAAGAACTGAAGCCAAAAGTTAGACATCCGGAACTTGAACCAGCAGCAGCGTCAATTTACAGCACGCAACCCTACGACCAAGATAACTCGTTCTTGATTGTCGGCGAACGTCTCAACGCCAGCGGTTCTAAAAAGTGCCGCGATTTGCTAAACGCGGAAGATTGGGATGGACTCGTTTCAATGGCGAGGGCACAGGTAAAAGAAGGTGCACACATCCTCGATGTCAACGTCGATTACGTGGGACGTAATGGCGAGCGAGATATGCACGAATTAGTTTCGCGCGTTGTCAATAATGTTACTTTGCCCTTGATGCTCGACTCCACCGAATGGGAAAAGATGGAGGCGGGTTTAAAGGTTGCCGGTGGTAAGTGTTTGCTGAATTCCACCAACTACGAAGACGGAGAACCGCGTTTCTTGAAGGTGTTAGAGTTGGCGAAGAAATACGGCGCTGGTGTAGTTATTGGCACTATTGATGAAGATGGGATGGCGAGAACTGCTGAGAAAAAATTCCAAATTGCTCAACGTGCCTATCGTCAAGCTGTAGAATTCGGGATTCCGGCAACAGAGATATTTTTTGATACCTTAGCTCTACCAATTTCTACGGGAATTGAAGAAGATAGAGAAAACGGTAAAGGTACGATTGAAGCTATTCGGCGGATTCGTCAAGAATTGCCTGGAAGTCATGTAATTTTGGGTGTATCGAATATTTCCTTCGGTTTAAACCCAGCAGCGCGGGTAGTGCTGAACTCGATGTTTTTGCATGAAGCGATCGCAGCAGGAATGGATGCGGCGATAGTCAGCCCTAACAAGATTTTACCACTATCGAAGATTGAACAACGCCATCAAGAAGTTTGCCTCCACTTGATTTATGATCAGCGCAGGTTTGAGGGTGATGTCTGCGTTTATGACCCATTAGGAGAGCTGACAACATTATTTGAAGGAGTGACAACCAAACGCGATCGCTCCTTAGATGAAAGTCTCCCCATTCAAGAACGTCTCAAGCGTCACATCATCGACGGTGAACGCATCGGTTTAGAAGAACATCTGCAAAAAGCTTTAGAGAACCATCCCCCCTTAGAGATTATAAACGTCTTTTTGCTCGATGGAATGAAAGTTGTCGGTGAGTTGTTCGGTTCCGGGCAAATGCAGCTACCTTTCGTATTACAATCTGCGGAAACTATGAAAGCGGCGGTTGCTTTTTTAGAGCCGTTCATGGAAAAGTCAGAATCAGGCAATAATGCCAAGGGAACGTTTATTATCGCCACAGTCAAAGGCGATGTTCACGACATTGGTAAAAACCTAGTAGATATCATCTTGTCGAACAACGGTTACAAGGTGATTAACCTAGGAATTAAACAGCCGGTGGAAAATATCATCCAAGCTTACGAAAAGCATAAACCTGATTGTATAGCTATGAGTGGTTTACTAGTTAAATCCACCGCTTTCATGAAAGAAAATTTGCACGCTTTCAACGAAAAAGGAATTACCGTCCCCGTAATTTTAGGCGGTGCAGCGTTGACTCCCAAATTTGTTCATGAAGATTGCCAAAACGCTTACAAAGGTAAAGTTGTTTATGGGAAAGATGCATTTTCTGACTTGCATTTCATGGATAAATTAATGCCCGCAAAATCACAAGGACATTGGGATAATTTGCAGGGATTTTTGAATGAAACTGAACAAGATTCAGGAAATGGGCATAAGAAAATAGCAGAAACAAAGGCTAAAAAAGAAAAAATCGACGAACCCAAGGTGATAGATACTCGCCGTTCGGAAGCTGTGGCTGTGGATATTGAACGTCCTACACCGCCTTTTTGGGGTACGCAATTGTTACAGCCTGCTGATATTTCCATTGAGGAGCTATTCTCTTATTTAGATTTGCAAGCTTTGATTGCGGGACAATGGCAATTCCGTAAGCCAAAGGAACAATCTAAGGAAGAATATCAGGCTTTTTTGAATGAGAAAGTGTATCCGATTTTGGATACTTGGAAGCAACGAATCATTGAAGAGAATTTGTTGCATCCGCAGGTGATTTATGGGTATTTTCCTTGTCAGGCTGAGGGTAATACTTTGTATGTTTATGAAACCAACCGCACAGGTGCAGAGGTAAGAACAAGTTTTGAGTTTCCCAGGCAGAAGTCGTTGAAGAGGCTGTGTATTGCAGATTTCTTTGCGCCGAAGGATTCGGGAATTATTGATGTGTTCCCGATGCAAGCGGTGACTGTGGGTGAAATTGCTACAGAGTTTGCCCAGAAGTTGTTTGCAGCCAATCAATACACTGATTACCTATATTTTCACGGCTTGGCGGTGCAGGTTGCGGAAGCGCTGGCTGAGTGGACACATGCTCGAATTCGCCGCGAATTGGGCTTTGTAGCTGAAGAACCGGATAATATTCGGGATATTTTGGCGCAGCGCTATCGTGGTTCGCGCTATAGTTTTGGCTATCCCGCTTGTCCGAATATTCAGGATCAGTATAAGCAGCTAGAGTTGTTGGGAACTGACAGGATTAAGATGCACATGGATGAAAGTGAGCAGATTTATCCAGAACAGTCTACAACGGCGATTATTTGCTATCACCCGCTAGCCAAGTACTTCAGCGCGTAATCTTTTTCCCTCTCCGTAAATTCGGAGAGGGATACCCGATAGGGCAGGGTGAGGTTGTTTGACTGTGGGTTATGTTGAGTTTGGATGAATGCTTATAGTTCTCGGTTTTACCTCACCCCAACCCTCTCCTTGTAAAGGAGAGGGAGCAAGAGAATTTTGATTATTTAAATATTAAAATGACTCAACTTTATAACAAATCTTCTGAAAAGGAAAAACGGCGAGGGCTAAGGCAAGATATAACAAAAGCTGAGAAAATACTTTGGGATAAATTAAAAAACAGACAAGTTGAAAATTGTAAGTTCCGCAGGCAATACAGTGTAGATAAGTTTGTTCTAGATTTTTACAGTTCTGGACTTAAGTTGGCTATAGAAATTGACGGTGAAAGCCATTTTAAAGATGGTGCTGCTGAGTATGATAGGGCAAGACAAGAGTTTGTTGAATCAGCAGGTATTAGGTTTCTTCGATTTACGAATGATGATGTGTATCTAAATTTGTCTGGTGTTTTAGAAAGTATTGCTGAGAAGGTAAGAGAGTTAAGATATAACGTCAAGTAAAAATTTATAAACGCCCAACAATAACCTCAATAATTGAGAAATTAATACTGCATCGCTGTGATTTCCCTGAGCGCAACATTAAAGCTAATGGAAGATGTCCAGGAGGTGCTGTTCGTGGAGAGTCATAAAGGTCAACATAATACAGCCAATTTTCCTCTTTACGCCAGCCAACTACATCACCAAATTTTTCTTCTACTTCACAATCTGTATAATCAGTATCACAACCACCTCCAAGATTTTTCCATATCCGCTTTTGAACACTAAAACCAAAGCGTCCATTGCTATGCTTTACCCACAATTTATCTATAGTGTTCAAGTCTTTTCTCGGAAGAACTTTAATATGTTCCGAGTCAAAATAGTTTGTAAGGTAAGTCCTGTATACTGAGGATTCAGGTAATTCGTTTTCAGATATAGTATAGATAATCTTAGCAGTTTCTAAGTCAGCTTCTTCCCATTTCTTTGCTTGAAGTAACTCATTCAGCTGCTGGTAATATCCCCCTACTACTTCAGTAAAATCTTTAGAGGAAGTATAGCTATAAGCTGTAGCGCTTTTGACAACTTCTCTCGCCACCTCAGCTTTATTATTAGTTTTTGTAGTAGTACTAACGAAAGATTTTCTCCACTTAAAAAGCTTTTTATTAACTTTCGGCTTTTTATAAGCCTGTTCTGCTAATTCAGTTGCGATTTGCGCCTCAGCATTCTCTTCACTGTAACCCTCATTTTTTAGTTGAGTAATTAACTCACGAATTTCCGCAGCTACTTCTGAAAAGTCCTGATTTATGTTTATGTAATTTCCCTGTATCTCGATATAGTCGCCATGAATAGATTCGTTATAGTTGCCTTCTGTATAAATAGTAAGAGATTCACTTGTAGTATTTTGCTCGGTTGAACTAGTATCAGTTGAACTTACATCTGAGTTGCTTTGATTGTGTTTAGCTTTTAAAAAATATAAATAACAACCTACTCCAAATACTAGGATGCCTATAAAAATAGCGGAAATATTGATATAGTTTTTTACAACATAATTTGTAACATCTTTTAAAACGTCAGCAATAGCGAAGAACGCAGTTCTAGCTAAAACTATAGTCAGAATGCTGCATATTATTTTTTCTACCGTTGTAAGTCGATTAACCAGAAGAAATAACTGTCTTATTGTCTGGTTTATTTTAATTTTCATGGAGCAACTTCTGATATGTGCTTTACGGCAGAGGAATACCTGATAATCTCAAAGCTAATTTAATTACCTCTACAGCAGTTTCCCCTATAACACCATTTGCAGCAGCATCACGCATATATTGTCCTAGCTTGATCAGTTTACCTTTAGCTTTAGGATCGTTTTTAGCTTTATTTGCCCAATCATTGGCTACTTTCTGTTGAGCATCCGTTGGACTATATCCCTGACACTGTAGTTGAGTTAACAATTGTTGTATCTGAGCAGCAGCTTGGGATAAATTCTGACTCATGTTTATATAATTACCATGTACTTCTGTGTAATTTCCTTGTATGGATTGGTTGAAATTACCGCCAATAGTGTCAATATTGTATGTGTTACGATTTTCTTCGCTCATATACAAGCTGTTTATAAATTTTTTACTACTGCATAGTATTACCAGGTTGGAAGAAAAGTGTATGTGACTAAAATCACACTTTTATCGGCTAGCTTGAGGCAGACAAAAATTAGTAGTTCTGTAGTTCTACTGATAACCATAATTCTAGAGGGCGATCGCTTTTTAAAATATTCTTCTATCCATATTTGCCCCAGCAAGCCAACCCCTCTTAATCTCCCCTAGCTGAAAACTCGGCTAGGTGTCTGCTTTTGCACAATTGTTAAGAAATATCCGGGCAATGTATAGAAGGGGGAAGGGTTTGAAATATATTCAGGTAAAATAGTTTTTGATAAACAGCAGTATGAAATTCCTGTTTTTGGAGGAGATGAAATTACATAAGTATTGTTAGGTTCAGGGTGGTTAAAAATTTTGCCGTTGATGGGGAATTCTCAAGCTAGAATATTGACGCTGGAATAATAATTAGCTAGTTGATAAGTCGCGGAGAAAATAAAAGCGATCGCTTCTCCAATCACTGCCTTTAATTCGTCCCAAGTAGCCTGTTAAAGGTGATGAAAGTTCAATTACTAAATCATGAACTGTCTCATCTGTTAGTTTAGGTTTTTGAGTAGCATTGTAATGAGCGCGAATTTCCGTTACTGTAAAATGGTTGTGTGTAACTTGATAATTTTCGTTATCTTGCTCAGATAGTTCTTTGAGCGCTTGAACAATCTGCGATCGCTGTTTCATATCTGTATAAACTTGGTCAATGTATTTTTCAACTTCCTCATCACATTGACCAGCTTTTAAATATTCTTTTAGTTTAAATAAATCTACTGAATTGCGATAGTTGCTTTGCAGTTTGATTAACTTCTCAAGTGTTACCGGGTTAATGATAGCCATACCATGTAATTTTGCTGCGTCTTTGAGTTGATTTGTTGGTTCACCAGGACCGATAATTAATTTAGTGGCTTGATTGAAAAGGTCTGATCGGCGTAGTGTTCCCAAATTTAACAGTTGTACTGCGGTATCGTTGGGAATCTTTTTACCTGCTTTACACTCACCAAACAGCGGGTATGGTTTTGAACAAAATAAATCTAAACCACCCGCACCACCTTTGTGGGAATAGTCAACGCTAAAACCGAGAAATTCAAGACTATCACGCACTATATTTTCAAACTCTGTTCCTGCTTGATAATTACTTTTTCCTTCATCTTCCTTACGACTGCGATCGCCTAATTTGGCAATATCATTTATCCAAGCTAAATCTGAATCGGTTTGCTTGACAAATTGCTCACTACTCCAACCTAAAAATACTTTGATATCTTGTTCTAATTGTTTAGCTGCTGGGTTGGTGGTAGCAAGGGAAATTAAAGCACTTTGCAATTCTTCTAATTCAGGATGCAGGGGTGGTTGTAAATTTTGTAACTGGTGTTTGCGGATATTGAAGATGCGATCGCTTAATATAGGTTTTGCGTCATAAACAGTTATAGGCTGCGGTAAGGCAATAAACTGGCTATTTACCTTGACATTAACTTTAACTGGTTCAGTTAGCTGATAAACTCGCAGGTAAGTAAGAAAAATATTGTGCCGTTGGACAAGTATTTCTTGTAAAGCTTCTGTTGTCCAAATCGTAAGCGATGACAAAGCAGCTAATGATTCTGCATTGTCCAGAATTTGGCACTGTTCACACGTTGCCCAGGCTTTAAGGGAGAAGGTTTCAGTATTTAGTTCGGCAAGAGAACTTTGGGCAATAGGCAAGAAACTTGAGTGATAATACCGCTCAACTTGCAGCACGTTTATTGATGCATCTATTGAGCAAAGAGTAAATTTACGCCCTGGAGCCATAAATTGTTTCGGTATGGCTACAATTTCTCGCCCTTGCAATAAAGCCTCAATTTCCGGCGCAGGCAAGCACAAGGCGGTATTAATCACAACAGAATTACTCATTATTCCTTAAATAAATCCTCTGCACCCACACTTCCCACATCCGCAGTTGATACATTTACCTTAGCGTTTCCACTGTCTTCATCAATGGCATCTTCAGGAATTTGTCCTGATGGATCGCTGAGAATTTCACCGATTAAATAATTATCTATTGCTATCCGCTTTTGTAGAACAAAATCCATGATATCCTCTTCCTTTAACTCATAATCTTCACGTCCCCGTAAAACAAATAGTATGGCTAAAATTGACTTTATGTCTTCAGCTTTTAATAATACCCATTCTCCACCAAGTTGCGGTGACAAGAGTTGACTCAAATACTGTTGAGCTTTAGCAGCATTTTTGCTAATCTGCTTAGAACGAACTAAGCAACCACGAGTTAAATCAAACTTTTTGTAGTCGGTTAAACGGCTCAATGTAGCCTGAACAATCCTCCCGCCAGATTCTTGTAGAATAGCCACACCAATCTTGACAGGTTTTCCATTTTCTTTGCCAACAATTTTAAAGTCAAGGTAGCCTTTGTCTGCTGCTTTTGCTTTAACTTCTGTAATCTCTTCAATTTGTACTTGTTCTACAGTTTGACCAATTAGTGTAGAAAACGCTAACCTAAGGGCTTCAGCAAGTGTGGCTTTATCCTCTATGTAATCTTCTATAGTGTTTTCAAGGGCTGCAAGTTCCTTATCGTAAACAGATTCTACTGGATGTTTTGGCATTATTGGAGGTTCTGGATCGGTGGGAGCTTTAAAATTCTCTGCACACCATTTCAAAACTTTTCTGACAATTGGTCTTTCCTTACCCAGTTCTTTTAGTTTTTCTGCATCAAAGGGATATACTGGATGCGGCGGTGTTAATCCCTTTTCGTCATAAAATTCTTTTAACCACTGAGCAACTAAGGTTATAACATCCTCCGAATTGAGATATTTTAATTCGAGAATTTTCTCGCCAATTCTATCTACGACAGCTTCAGCATAAGGCAATACTTTTACTTGGTGAACCCAGGTTTCAGCATACATAGCTGTTAATAAAACACCACTTTTAATGCTGTTATATAAGTCTTTAGCTAAACCAGCAGAAACTTGTGCTTTAGTAAAACCTGCATCACTACATTCAGGGACATCCAATTCATCAAAACAAACTATTATTGGTTTATAACCACCAATTAAGTCAAGAGTTTGACGAACTGTGGAGAAAGATTCTGCTTCTTTATCTTGAGTACTAAGGTTGGCTAAACCCATTGCATCAGCTTTGGACTGGGGTAAGTTTCTGCCAGACAGCCAGTTGATAGCAAAGGTTTCATAACCAGGATCGGGAGAAAGCGTCCAAAGAATCGCTGTAAGAATGTCAGGGTTTTCAATGTCAGGCTTGATTGAAAGTACTTTATCTCTCAAGACATCAACAACTTTGGGATTTTTAGCCAAAGCTCCCGGAAACTGATTTACTAGTTGTTGAGGTGTGAAGTTTTTGTCATAAGCTTCATTGACTAGAGCAACTGCTAATTCTCGCCACTGACTTACACCTTGGCTACCAATTTGTTTAAGGCTAATTGCGAGAGTTCTTAAGAATTCCGTTTTAATTCGGTTTAAATCTCCACACTCACTCATGTAGACAAACAAGGCACTTCCATCAGCTTGAACGTGCTGGCGAATTCTACTGATGAGGTGGCTTTTACCTAACCCTTTTTCAGCCGTGATTGTGATACCAACGACTTGGCGCTTTTTGGTGCGAACTTTCTCGATTGCCTCAAAAACAGCGTCTGAAGCATGAGCATTTAAAGAAGGAACATCAGGAAAACCTTTTCCCCAAATATCTTGGCTTCTAACTACTAAAGGTCTGTCAAATGGGTTATGGTTTTTGATGGCATTAATTAGGTCATTCGTCATGGATCTGGTGTAAATGTGTGTACGAGGAGCAAACAGAAAATTAGCAAAAATTATACAAATAGGTTTATGAGTTTAAACGCTTGGCATAGCAGCGTAATCCACTCACTTCGGTTGTAATTGAATCTTCAATTTTGGCTGGATCGCTGTCTGGCAAACTACCACCTTGTAGTTGCAAAATGTCCTTTTCTTGCATTTGCAACAGCCACTCATTGAAATGTTCACGACTAGTGCGATCGCCTATTTCTCTCCTAATTCGATATATCGGCACTAAATCATTCAGGTTATAATCCCGATTCAGCTTGTCATAAACTTCCAACGTGACTTTCTGAAAATCGTCGTAAGATTTAATTCCACTCTTGATACCGTTAGTTGGTGCAGATGTACTAGCTACTGCACCATCCATTTTACCGATCCACCTCACCAACGCATTTGCTGCCCAAGTTCCGACAATAGTTCCTTCAAATTTAAAATCTGCACTTTTCAAACCTTGACTCAGTACCTCTAAACCTTGAGGAGATTCGAGAGAGTAGCCTTTTTTGGAGATAGCGATCGCTCCTTTTTTCTCCAACTCCGCAAAAATGTCCTTAAAATCTGCTACCTTCTTACCCTTGGCAACAATTCGCTTTGTTAAATCGCCTTTTTTCACTTCTTGCTTTGCTCCTCCCAAATCCCATAAAGCAAGCAGTAGACGAGTTTGAGCTTGATTTGTCATATATTGTAACTTTTTTGACACTGTATAAATAATAATCTTTACCAGTATAGTTCTGGTAAAACCTTTTAACTTTTGGAAAAATACTGAAAAATCTCAAGTTATTTCCTGATGATTAATGATCTTTAGCCAGGTGTATTAACACAAAGAAGCGACCCCGATTTATTTGCTTTATCAAACACAAGCAAATATACGAAAATATTTGTTACCAAATTAACTACGTATCTCTTTGGGATGAATACGAGTTCTCCCATAGGCAAGATGAAATACTTGCCAAATTTCATCATAATTGCAATTAAACGGTGTACCTGTGCTGTTGTAAATGAACGCTAAACGTTCTATCCATCCCAAGAAAAATAACAACAATTTCAACACTGTTTTTTTCACAACACCGCATTTAGCTTTCCGCAAGGTGATGAGGAAATAAGATGAACACAACATACCAAGAGCGTAAAATAGTTTCGCGTTTGCTGGCAGTGGTACTTTCGGCATTGCTAATGGTGCCGCTTCTTAGTAGTTGCGGCGGTGGCGGTTCCCAAAATGCTGCGCCACCACCACCTGTTGACGATACCGTAAGCGGTAGAACAGTAAATAATCCTGCGTCTGGAAACCAGCCTGAAGCTAAAAGAGGGTTGTCAACGGGGCAAAAAGTCGGGATAACTTTAGCCGGAGCTGCCGCACTTTACTACCTTTACAACCAGCGCAAAAATGCCCAAGGTAAGGGACCAGAAGGTCAATATTACCTTTCTAAGAACGGGCGTGTTTACTACCGCGATGCTCAAAATCGCCCTCACTGGGTAACACCACCATCAGAAGGAATTCGAGTTCCAGAGTCTGAAGCGCAACAGTATCGAGACTTCCAAGGTTATAACGGGCGCTCCACAGGTCGGACTTTAACAGACGTTGCTCCTCAGGAAGCTCCAGCATTTTAGATCGCCAGAGAAAGACAACAGCACATCGTACACTTATTTAATAAGGAGATCGATTATGGTAGACGACTTTTTGCGAAAAGCGAAGGACTTTCTTGGAGGCTCGAACGACGAGCAATTTGAGGGAGACACAGATTACCGCGATCGCGATGTGCGTCCAGCCAGCGAAGATCCCTACGGCGATCCCGCAGAGCAATATTACGGTAACGCTATCCCCGCAAGCCAAGATCCCTACGGCGATCCCGCAGACCAGTACGGTAACGCTATCCCCGCAAGTCAAGACCCCTACGGTGACCCCGCAGATCAGTATTACGGTAACGCTATCCCCGCCAGTCAAGATCCCTACGGCGACCCCGCAGACCAGTATTACGGTAACGCTATCCCCGCAAGCCAAGATCCCTACGGCGACCCCGCAGATCAGTACGGTGATATCCGCCCAGCTAGCGAAGACCCCTACGGCGACCCCGCAGACGACTATAATCGTTAATAAAGTTTTGAAAAATGCGATAGTCCGTTTTACGCTCCAACCCGAACTCCGTTCGGTTTGCGCCCGGTTTAAAAAACCGGGCCGACTCATCCCTTCAGGATGAGTCGAGCGTAGGACTCGCTATGCGATCGCAAGCGCAATAGCAAATCGGGCAGTAGTAATTAATACTACTGCTTTTTATTTTGCAAAAAGTCACCAGTTGTCGCTAATATTTGTTGTGCTCGCTCTATACTTTCACGCACAGATTCAGCGGAAGTATGCAAAGCAGCCATTTCCGCATCAGTCAGATTCAATTCCAACACCGTGTCAATTCCACCACATCCCAAGCGACAGGGAACGCCGAGACAAATATTCTCTAAACCGTATTCTCCCTGAACATACGCCGCCGCTGGTAACAAACGCGACTCATTCAACAAAATTGCTTCCACCATTAAGCAAGTTGCAGAAGCGGGAGCAAAAAAAGCACCACCTGTTTGCATTAATTCCACAATTTCTGCGCCAGCATGACGGGTTCTCTCTACCAAACGCTTAATTGTGGCTGCATCCATCAATTCCGTAATCGGAATACCGTTGACAGTAGAATAACGCGGTAAAGGTACCATTAAATCTCCGTGGCTACCTAATACCATCGCGTTGACATCTACAGGACTGACGCCGAACTCCATCGCAATAAAGCTTTGAAAGCGTGCCGAATCTAACACCCCTGCCATACCCATAATGCGCTCGCGTGGTAAACTCGTTGCTTCTCTTGCCAAATAAGTCATCACATCTAAAGGATTAGTGATGATAATGAAAATCGCATCCGGAGAACGAGCGATCGCTTTTTTTGTTGCCTCCACTACAATCAAAGCATTCGTCTTCAACAAATCATCGCGACTCATACCCGGTTTGCGGGGACTTCCTGCGGCAATTATGACGATTTCTGAACCAAACGTATCAGCATAATCGTTTGTGCCGATAATCTTGCGATTATGTGTTTCAATTCCCCTTGCCTCCATCAAATCCAGCGCTAATGCTTGAGGCATTCCCGGAATAATATCCAGCAATACTACATCTGCTAAGTTTTTTTCGGCAATGCGTTGGGCAAGGGTACTACCAACCCTACCAGCACCGACGATGGTTACACGCGGTGAATAACACAGCATTGGGGAGGAAGGGGAATAGCTCATAATTGCGTGTTTTGGTTAGTAATTAAATTTTATTTAAATTCTTCAAGTTGATCCAAACGTAACCACATATTTGGTGTTGGCACTTCCCCAAACTTTAGCAGGGCGTAATCACCTTTGATATCTACAATTTCGCCCTTAGTTTCAAACAAATAACTAGGAAAGCGTGTATCACTAGCTTGTGCTTCTAAACTATTTTCTAGCTTTTCGCGGACAACGCGAACGGTATCTCCTCTTTTAACGGGCATTGAGTTTTTCCTCTTGGTGTATATGTATGGATTTATTCAGAATTTTATCTCGCGCCAAGACGCAAAGACGAGGATACTTATTTATTTATGGCTTTCGACCGAGTATGTAAAGAGTAGTAAGATCATCCCACACTCCCTGTTCAGTTTGACGTGCCTCTAGCTCTGCTTCAAATTCAGCCTTGGCTTGTGTCAACTGTACCGATGAAAGTTCTGATAAGTAATTTGCAGATTGTTTGGGGGATGGAAGGGAATTTCCTGTCCACCTTGATTTTGCTTTATCTAAACTAATGTAGCTACCGTGTTGCTCAGTTTTGATCTCTATTGCTTCAAAGCCAGCGTTTGCAAACAGACATTCACATGTTTCAAGTGTGCCGATGCGATTGCTAGGTTCAAGCGTTACACCATACTTTTGCAATACCTGCCGCAAAACAACATATCCGACATCAGCTGTGTCCGCAGGTGTATGAATGGCAATTAGCCCTCCAGGTTTGAGAAATCCATGCCAAAGTTGTAATGCAGCTTCTTTGTCCTCTATCCAGGGAAATGAGTTCGCGCACAAAATTCGGTGAAAACTGTTAGCCGGGAAATTAACTGATTCGGCATCCGCAAGTTGAAAATCAATATTCGTTAGACCCAACTCCTCAACTTTATCCCTGGTTTGTTCGAGCATTCCTGCCGAAATATCTATACCAATGACTCGACCTTCAGACCCAACTATTTGAGATGCTGCGATCGCTATATGACCTGTCCCTGTTGCAATATCCAAAACGTGCTGTCTGGAACTGACTTGTGCATATTCCAAAAGACGCTGACAAATCTGGACATGCCACTTACTATCGTCATAAGTTTGGCTTCTGCGGTTGTATAAATCCGCTATTCCTTGTTTGTAATCATTTAAGCCAAGTTGGTTAACCATTATTTCTTCTGAATTAGGTGAAATGGTATGAAAAACCTGTCCGTTGCAAAGCTATTCTTTGCAGGAAACTCAATTAATGCTGACACTGTATACAAAAGTGACTAGAACGCCCACCTAATCTAGTTCGCCCAATTGCTGTACCACATACTCTACAAGGTTCTCCGGCGCGGTTGTAAACCCAAGCAACACCGCCATAGTTACCGTTTACACCTTTGATGTTGAGGAAATTACTAAAAGTCGTGCCACCAGCTGCAATACTGGTTTCTAACACTTGAATAATCTGCGATCGCAAACGCTCAATTTGCTCTGTTTTCAAATCTATACACAGTGTTTCTGGTCGGATTCCACTCAAAAACAAAGCTTCATCAGCATAAATGTTGCCTAACCCTGCCACAACTGATTGATCTAATAGCGCAGTCTTGATGGGACGACGGCGATTTTGCAGTTTACTTGCCAAATACTCTACAGTAAATTCCGGTGAAAACGGATCTACCCCCAGCTTTTGTAAACCAGTAATGATGCTTTCGGGTGCAACTCCTGGAGGAACCCACCATATTTTACCGAAAGTGCGCTGGTCAACAAAGCGCAATTCTTGCTTTGAACCAAAGAATAATCTCACCCGCGTATGCTTGTGCAACGGTTCATCTCGATGCAGCCACAGTAGTTGACCCGTCATTCGTAGATGAACCCCTAGGAAGGAAGTGGGGGAGCGGGGGAAGCGTGGTGTGGGGGAGGATAAGGAAGCTTTCCCTTTGTCCTCCTTGTCCTCCTTGTCCCTTTGGGTTGTAAGTTCGGCTAGGAGATATTTGCCGCGACGATGCCAAGTAGCGATCGCACTGCCTTTAATTCCAGAAATAAACTCAAAAGAAGAAAACGGGTAAGCGATCGCCCGTTCTAGCAACACATCTCCACCCGTAATTTCTTGATTGAGGGTCAATTGATTTAGACCCCTAAGGACTGTTTCTACTTCAGGTAATTCAGGCATTTGTGAGCTAGCTTCAGCAAACCACGCATTAATTAAAGCACTTTACAGTTTATAGGCAGGAGTGGGGGAGTGGGGAGGCAAAAAGGAATTCCCGATTCGCCATTCCCCACCCCCTATACCCTATTTACTTTTTCGCCTTTGCCTTGGGTGCTTCAATTTCTAGTAATTCATCTTCAGCATAGTTATTGGTATTAATACCTGAGTAATTTACCTTGTTAAAGCGGACAATTACAGAGTATTTGATGCCGCTTTGGTCAATAGATGCCACGGTTCCTTCATCTTGAAACCAGTAGGATTCTTTACGGAGGATACGTACTTTAGAACCACGTTGAACCATGAGTTTTTCCCTCTTAGTAGTCAATCGCCTATTTATACGGCTAATTGTTTTCACTTTACTAGTTGAAGGTGGTCAACAACGCTTTTATTAAGTTATTTGTCGAATTAACTCCAAAAAACAGAGGCGTTAAAGCTTTTGCAATTAACTACACTTGTGCAACTTTGTCAAGAGTACAGCGACATTAACGACGCCTAACCACGATGAGCGCAATTCTGACGCTGTGATTGGGGTAATTAGAACTACCTTTATTTTTTATAATTTACGTATAAACTAGGTGATAGTAACGAAATTTGATTGTTGAGTGCTCTGCTCGTTATCTAGAAACCTGGTTTTTGATGTTTTGTAAAAACTGCATTTATAAGCGACAAGTATTAGATCTGCACACCATTAGTAAATTTGGCGTTGCTGAATTCGGATATGAATTTGTTTCACGCAGAGGAGCCACTGCGTTGCGGAGCCAGTGCGTTGGGCGGCGAGCCGCTCTTGTTGCATCTGGCGTTGGGGTTCCCCCCGTTGTAGCAAGTGGCGTCCGCAGAGTCGCAGAGAGTAAGGCTTTAAGATGCTTGATTTTTAAGTTTCATACTTCAATTCAGCAACGCCGTAAATTTTATGCGTTTTATCTTCTGGACAATGGTGAAAGCCTTATTAATCAAGAAATCTGAGCGATTTTTTATCAAATAAGATTGCCAAAATTAATTTCTCTTAACAATAAGAGTTAGTGATACTTTGCATAAATATTTCTGTTTATTTCTGTTTAATGCTTTAAATCTCGCCTTTCAACAGAAAATATGAATACTTAAATAATTCATAAGTATAGTAAACCTTGCCAATAGATTGAATACTATATATAGAGAAAATATGTGGACAAGGGTATCCAATGGAGCAATTACAAAAGCAGATCCTAACTTTGGGTCATAAAGTCGATGCCCTCTACGAGTTGATTGAGCAGCTTGATGGTAAAGTATCTCAAGCTGTATCAGAGTGTTCTTTAGCAAGAACAGAGGCAAAAGATAATTATTTGGAAAATAACAACACTGCGGGCTACCAGTTAAAAAAACAAATTCGTTTAAATTCCCAATTAGAACACAAGGATGTATTGACAGACGGCATTTATCCAGAGATGAATCTGCAAGCCGGAGATAAGCTTTTAACACCAGAAATTCAAATCCAACGCCTGACAGCACAATTAACAGCCGCATATAATCGCATAGCTGCCTTGGAAGAACAATTATTGCTCAAAAGAATTCACTAGTTAGTTTATAGTCAATTGTCAAGAGTCAACAACCTTTGGACTATTGACTCTTGATCAAGCGTTCGAGTTGAACTTCAACAGCTGCCAAAAGTTGGTTTTGTCGCCAATTTTGGCTGATATGGGCAGCAATGCAAGCGCCCCCTGCCCCCATCCCTTCTTTCACAAAACCTCGCTCATAAGCTTGGAGTTGCGAATAACGAGAATCAGCAAAACTTAATTGAGTTGCAAGTAAAGGTGGGGAAACATTATTTTGAGTTTTCTCACCTTTATTAATTAGTTGAGCTAATTCAACTGTAGCGCCAGAGAAGTCTTCTGCTACCCAACGAGTTGTACCGACAACAACTGCTTCACTTCGCCAAGGTAAAGTATAAGCTTGAGCGATCGCACTCATCAAAGCATAAACCGCCAGCATTTGCGTCCCACCAGCAAGCAAAACACCACAACGGCGACTCGCTGCAATAGCCATACCTGCCGCCACCACCTGCATCGGATCTCCCACTGCCGCCACAAGTTGTAGAGGATCTATAACAGTTAAAAGTTGGGAGTTAGGAGTATTGAGTTGGGATGAGAAATCTATCTTTCTATCTCCCCTCCCCCCCTCTCCCCATCTCCCCCTGATCCTCTCCAACCCCTGCTGCACTACTGCCCACTTTTGCGTATGATTACAAACAGGATGGCTACTGTTGACTTTGCCTAATGCTTCAATACCCAAGCCTGTTAAAATCGCTAGGGCGGTTGTAGTTCCACCAACAACGCACTCACCAAGAATTAAATAGCCATCTTTAATTTTCTGACTTAACCGTGTACCCCAAAGCAGCCCTTGCTTTAACAAATGATTTACCGTTGCTAAATCCATTGCTGCACCTTGACTTAAACACTTAGCCGGACAGCCACCCAAATTAATTACTGGTACAGCAGGCAGCTGGGGTAAGCCAGCATTAAACAAATAAACTGGAATCTGGAGTGCTTCAACTACAGCGCGAGAAATTAGTACAGGTGACGCGCCAGCCTCCAAAGGTGGTAAGGGATATTGCGGGTTTCGTCCTGCACCGTAGTATAAAAACTCAGCATCAGCAACTGCTGTGTATTTGCGATCCTCTGGAGTCCGACCGGCTGCGGAAATTCCCGGAATTAAACAAGTTTCGGTAAATCCTAATACACAGGCAAAAATAGGTGAAGTACCCCTATAACGTGCGATCCATGCTTCACCTTGTTCTATTTGGGTATAAATGCGAATCAATTTATTAATTAAGAGTTATTGAACCAATGCCCAATGACTATCCTTCATTATCCATCAGAACTTGCACCCAGCGTGGGGGGCGGGGAATCGGATTGCCGAGGCGATCTAATAACAGCCATGCAGCTAGGTGAACGACGAATAGATAGATAAAATTGTTAATTATAATTAAGGCGATCGCTCCCACTTGAATGAAAAAGACACTGGGAGTCGCCAAGATTCCCAGCTTTAAAAATAGCCACTCTAGAAAATCTGTCGTCTGGTTAATCAAATAAACCCACAAGTCTTCACCCGACAATACAGATAATAACCAGACGCGAAAAAACACCCCTAAAGTACCTAACAGCGTACCCAAGATGATAGAAACAATCCAGGGAACGCGGCGATGCCAAGTTGCGCCCAAAAGCACCCCCATAAAAGCAAAAGGCATGACAAACAGTAGACTGCGAACCGGTCCCATTAACACCGAAAGCAGCAACCCGGAAACTACTGCCGCCATCCATGCTGCGCGGTTGCCCCAACGAAGATAAACTAAAGCGATCGGCACGGGAAAAAATATCCGCAAAACTGGTCCCAACGGAAAGTAGTTGTTAATAAACCAAATCAAACTAGAGGCACTTGCTAAAAATGCCGTTTCCACCATCCGCAAAGGCGCATCAGCTTTTAATTCTTGTCGGCTAAAATTCTCTTGTTTGTCTAACAATTCATCAACCTCGATTTGCGATTTAGGAAAGTGGCGTGATGGCTCATCTGGCAGAGAATCTGAAATACTCATAGGGGATTAGGGACTGGGGACTAGCGACTAGGGATTAGGAAAGAGATTTTCATCTGTTTTGGGTAAGCGCAGTTTATAACCGATTACTTAACCGAATTCGCCGGAATTGCCCATCCCTCTATAGGGTGGGGATGGATAGGCGGTCAATCAAGGGGGTTCAATGCCCCTTTGATTGACAATCGACGAACGAATTCTCTCAGCACCTCTGTTTGATTCCGCTCAGTCAGTTCGCAGTATTTCTGCAAATGTTCTTTTTCCCGTTGAGATAGCCGCAAACTAATTTGAGTCATGGTAGCAAATCCAGATCTTATATGCTACCATTATAATGGTTGCTGACCCACCCACTCGACTCATAACAAACGGCTACAGTAGCGGTAAGACGCTTGCCTTCGCGTAGCGTCTCGCAGAGAAGACCAAGAGCGAGAGAAAGGGGAAAAGATTCCGGTCACTGGTTCGCCCATATACGAAGGCGGTAAAAGATAAGCCACCCAGGAATGTACGGAAAAGATATGCACCTGCGGAAGGCGGGTGTCTGCCTGTGGACGCGGAGTAAGACCAAACCAAACACGGGTTTCAGGAGGCATCGGCGGTTGAGACGGGAAACCCAAAAGACGAATAATACCGTCGTTGCAAAACTGAAATTGGAAGCCCCTTTTTCAGCGAAGCAAAAAGGGGTACTTCACACTATCATTTTTTCTAGGGCTAACAAATCGGGAACACAAATAATGTCGTGATCCCGTTTAATCAAGCCTTTTTTTTCCAGCTTTGTCAAGACTCGTGTAACTGTTTCCCGCGCCAGTCCACTCAAACTACTTAATTCCCGGTGAGGTAAATTGGGAATTTCCGTTCCTGCCTGCCCTTTTTTTCCCTGTCCTTCTGCCAAAAATAATAACGTATCAGCCACCCGCGACTGACTATCAGATTCGCGCAATCGCAATCTTCGATTTACTTGTCGCAAGCGTCGTGCCATTAGTTGCGATAATCTAACTCCCGCCAAGGGTTCTGTGTGTAGCAACTTCACAAAATCCTGTGCCGGCATACTGCCTATCAATGTCGGAGTCAGAGTAATCACATCAGTTGAACGAGGCACTTCATCTAGCGCTGCCATTTCCCCAAATAATTCGCCTTTGCCGATAATATTTAGCGTTAGCTCTTTGCCTTCTAAATTGTAGGTGCGAATTTTTACCCACCCATCGATAATAAAATATACAGAGCCTCCCCAGTCATTTTCCAGTAAAATGACCTGATTGGCTGGGTGAGTGCGGGTAACAAGATGAGTTAAGGCTAGTTCCACAACCTCTTCTGGCAACCCTTGAAAAAAGGGCGCTGACATGATCCAGGGATTGGGAGGTGCGTGCAAAGTATATTAGTCCTCCATAACAACAGATTTACTAAAGCTGCAATATACATAACAAATAAAAGTGCCATTTTCAGCACAAGCGCGATCGCAGCACAGGGGGCACTCAAACATAAATGATACTCATGATAATTAATTTTTGCTGTTTTATCTTTTCTGTGATAAGCAACGCTAATGTTTTCATCATGCTGTCAACGTTACTCGACTGCGTTACCCTCAAAGTGACACATATGCTCTCAGGTTAATCTTCTCCAAAAGCCGTCTTGACATAGCCACAAATCAAGAGAAAAATCCGAGCGGCATATAAGATGTCATTCAAAGCCTCGGTAGTTGTAAAGTAACTTCCATAAAAGATAACGTACAGTTCTAGCTAAGGTAAATCACAGTGACTTCCCGCTCCGAAGAAATACAAAGACTAATCGCAGATATTGACGACTTATTCGCTAAAAGCGGCAAACGCCTACCCAGACTTTTATCCGGTCAGGCAGCACAAGAGCCAAGACAGGTTTTAGAACGAATTCGCGACTTTCTCATCAAATTAAGAGAAAGCGAATCAGAAAACAAGCTTGCCCAACAGCCACAATTATCGCCTTTATTAGCTAAATTTGCCGATCAAGGTAATAGTGAGTCTTCACCACAGCCAGATCAAAACCAACAACAGAGTAATGTTACTATACCTGAGCAGCAAAAAATTGATTTTTCGGCATTGCTTGAGCCGTTGCAAGCAGAATTACAAGCTTTGTTGCAAGAGCGAGCCACTTTAGTACAGGAAATCAGACAATTAGAGCAACGACGATTGCACAACTACTCCTTAACCCAGCAGATGGCAAATCAGGAGCAGATGATTTCGGAATTTTTGCAGGTGTTGATGAATCGTGTAGTGCCAATAACGCCACAAATAACAGATAATTTAGCATCAGGCGTGAGCCAGAATCTCGATACTAATTACTCAACAGAACTACAATCTACCTCGACTCCACCATTTTTAGAATCAACACAGGTAGACCAGTTAACACGCTTTACTGCCGAGTTGGATCGCCATCTCTTATCGCTAGATGGAACTGTGAATATCGTCTTTGAAGCACTACAGCGTAACATTCACACTTACCACGAGTCATTATCTCAAGCATTAGCCAGGATGCACAGCCAAGGAGTGCAAGGCGAACAATTAATGAGGAGCTTTGTCAATAATTTGACATCTCAGTTGCAGCAACCTCCAACTTCTTTACAGCAATCTTCTTTAAGCGGAGAAAACCAGACATCTTCATCACCGACTATTATTCAACAAGATGCCGCCGAGACAACAAATCTAGATACAGTACTTTTGCAATTTGATGTGGATGAGCCAAACTCCCAAACTACTGCTAATCCTGTAACAAAAGCCGCATCACAGCCGAATACTCAGTTAGTTGTTAATGAAGTAGATCAGCTTTACGCCAGTTTGTTTGGGGCTGAGAATCTCACCGAGCAAAGCCGACAAATTGACACAAATCCAGAATTGGATATAACAGATAAATTATCTGTTACCGCTTTTACACCGATAAACGAGTCGAATCTCGTCCACCCAACAGAAAGCCCCACAAAATTGCAACCTGAGGTTGTTGAGAATGAAGTCACCCCGGAAGTAATTAATCAAGAAACAAATGTTATAGATGATGCATCTGCTTTGACTACATCCCTACCAGAAAGCGCCACAAACGAAGTGCAACAACTGGATTCTCAAGATCCTTGGCTGCAAGAATCAAACGCGGAACTTGCGGATATAAGCAAGCCTACACCAGCAGAGTCATATTTTTTGGACACATTTGAAGATGAAAATAATACTGATGTAAATTTGCCACTACCAGAAGATGTAAACCCCGCGCCTGTTGAACAACCGCCAATGGCTGATACAATTACAGTCTTGGGCGAGTTGTTAATTAATGTACCTTCAAATACTTCAGAAACTCCAAGTCCGGAAGTAGTGCAGAAAGATGAAAAAGCACAGCGAGCAAACTATATTAGCGCTTCTCCGGAGGAAAATTTACTCTCTCAAGCTGAAGCGATCGCTGACTCTGTTTTTGATATTTCCTTAGACGAAGACCAGTTAGAGCAATTAAATCAAGATTTAGCTGATTTTGATCGGCAGTTAAATTCTGAGTCGCAACCGCAAATTAACTTAGAAAATCAATTTATCGCAGAGAATACTTTGACTGCGGCTGAATCTGTTTTGGAGGTGTTAGAGATTTCCCCGGCATCTGATGAAAAGACTGAACCGACAATCTTCAGTTCCGGCTCGACAAATCAACCAGAATCGTTCAATCTTGATGGTTCAGTCTGGTATCTGGGAATCGATTTGGGTACAACTGGAATTTCTGCGACGCTGTTGAATCGCTCCACAAATGTTGTATATCCTCTTTATTGGTCAGCACAAAACCAACCAGCAGCAGCTTCCTTAAAACCATCGTTTCGTTTACCAGCAGAAGTTTATTTACCTGCGGCTTCTGTATCTCACAGCGAAGAAACGTCGAATCCAGAAGCACTCCACTCCTTCGCGCCAGTAGCTGTAGCTTCTGAGAAGGTGTCGGATTTAGCTAGTACCAATTCACCAGAATCTCAGCCCCAACCAGAAACAAACAGTCTTTATTCAGCGCAGTTGAAGCCTTATTTACAAATAGCGATCCCCTACAAAAACGAACGAGACAAATGGGAACCTGTGTTGCAATTAAATGAATTTTCCGCAGGTCCTTTGATTTGGGTTGTACGATCGCTCTCGAAATTGCTGTTAACTCTCAAATGCGATCGCACTAGCACTACACCTGGTTTAACAGCGGCAGCTGTTGGTATAGATGAACAAAGTTTTCAGACAATTATCAATAATATTGCTGGTGCGATCTGCACTTGTCCATCTAACTGGTCGGAACAATATCGCTTTAATGTGCGCGAAGCTTTACTCACCAGCAAAATAGTTCAGCATCCACAGCAAGTATTTTTTGTGGAAGAAGCGATCGCTAGTTTGCTCAGTGAACTCGACGGTGCTAACGGTGAGACTGTACAATTCAGTGTTCCTCAAGGTTCTCCTCCACCAATTCAAAGCGATCGCCGTCCCATTGGTAGCACTTTGACGATTAATATTGGCGCAACTTCAACAGAAATGGCGCTGGTCGATTTGCCAGAAAACTTGCAAGAACTGACACACAGTAATTTTATGCTCCACGGTTTTGCTTATGCTGGCAAAGGAATTGAGCAAGACATTATCTGTCAGTTACTGTTTCCTCAAAAATGGCGACAGTCACGGCAACAGACACAAGATGATAACAAAACTACTAACAATAATGCTTGGCATTGGCAACCAGCGATTCCTGGTTTAGACCAGATGCATCTGTCAAGTTTGAATTTAGAAGAATTAGAACTACCTCGACCTGGGGAACCGGATATCACAACTCGCATTCGTCTTCAGCAACGGCTCGAAAGTTCTGTTTTAGGACAGGCGGTGTTAGATGCAGGACTTGCTTTAAAGTTGATTTTACAACACCAAGAATCTTTTACTTTAGAATTGGCAGATCAGCGGTGGGTATTGCAACGACGAGATTTAGAGGCTCAGGTATTTGTCCCGTTTGTCCGTCGTCTCAACCGAGAACTTAACAGATTGTTGGTAGCGAAGGGAATTCCTACAGAAACAATTAATCAAGCTATCCTCACCGGTGGAGTAGCAACTTGTGGTGCGGTGAGGAGTTGGCTGCGGCAAAAACTCCCCAACGCTAAGATTATTCAAGATTTATCTAGTAATGACGGAGCTCCCACTTGTAGCCGGGTTGCTTATGGTTTGGCGATGTTGCCTTTGCATCCCCAAGTTGTAGAGGTAGCCAAGCAACAGTATACAGATTATTTCTTGTTTAGCGAATTGTTGCGACTAATGCCAGAGCGATCGCTATCTTTTAACGAAGTTATTCAGTTATTTGAGAATCAAGGCATCAATACCCGCACTTGTCAGCAACGCTTGCTGGCTTTTTTGGAAGGTGAGCTACCTGCTGGTTTGATTCCTTCGAGCCAAGACTCCAACTGGCTCACTCAGACTTCTTTAGAAAATCCTGACTATAAAGCGATCGCCGCTGCCCCACTTTTTGATAAACAAGGTAGTCTTACTTATCGTCCCAATTCCCAACAACTACAAGCTCTGCGTCGCTATCTCGATGCTATCAAAGCCAGTACTCAGCAATCCTTAGAGGAACCTTATACAGTTAATTTCGTACTTGTCAGCAATTAATGCTTCATGTCGTCAGTTTTGATGGTTTGTATTAAGCGGCTCTAGCCCTTGTAATTGAGGGTTTTTCTTGCTCACTACCTAAAAGTTTTACGTAACACGCAGTCATCCTAAGTAAAACTAAGTATTTTTATTTAGATGACTACGCGTTATTGTTTCTTTATCTTTATGCTACCGAGAAAATACTGAAAATTTAAAATAGCCTGCCTAATTGAAAGATTAGATAAAATTTCGTGTTTCGGCATTTACTTAAGAAAATTGGTTGTTTATATTGGCACTTGTCAAGATATAAATCAGTAAAAACCAAATTATAGCCATGTCCACCTGTAGGTCTGATACAGAATCTTTTGCAGTGGATGATTTGGGCGTGTTAAATGATTCTATACATGCATCAACCGTAAGCACTGTAAAACGATTAATTGACATTTTTGGAGCGCTCATCGGGTTAATGATTACAGCAGTAGTCGCAATTCCGGTGGCGATCGCCAACAAGATTGACAACCCAGGTCCGATATTTTATTCTCAAATTCGCTGCGGTCTTAACGGAAAACCCTTCCGCATGTGGAAATTTCGCTCAATGATCGTTGGTGCTGATAAACTCAAGCATCTAGTGACAAACGAGGCAAAAGGTCATATTTTTAAATCTATTCACGATCCTCGCATTACTCGTGTCGGTAAATTTTTGCGCCGCACCAGTTTAGACGAATTTCCTCAATTTTGGAATGTCTTAATAGGAGATATGAGTTTAGTTGGTACTCGTCCACCTACTCGTGACGAAGTAATGCAATACGAACCACATCACTGGCAAAGATTGCGAGTTAAACCAGGCATTACCGGCGAATGGCAAGCTAATGGTCGTTCCTCTATTAACGACTTTGAAATTATCGTCAGCATGGATATTGACTATCAGCGGAAGTGGTCTGTTATCTACGATTTAAGTCTCCTAGCCAAAACTATTCGCGTAGTCTTTAAAAAAAGCGGTGCTTATTAATAAAATTTCCGCAAAAACTCTCTCAAACTCTCCTAAACTATGTGTACTCTGCGGTAGCCTACGGCAAGCACCTTTGTTGCGTCTACGTTTTCCATTAACAAAGGGTAAATGCTTCCTATCTTCCAATTCATGCATGAATTAAATAATTTTCCCTTATTTAACCCTTCACACCCGCATCAGTTTCCGTCGGTACAATATAGCGTTGTAAAAACAAAAATAATATCAGCACCGGCGCAATCGAAATTACCGAACCAGCAGCTACCAATCGCCAGTCTAGAGAAAATGTACCCGCTAGTTTCGCGACTCCCAAAGGTAGGGTGTATAACTGTTCGTCTTGGATAACAATTAAGGGCCAAATAAAGTCACTCCAAGAACCAATAAATACGAAAATAGCCAAAGTTACCAGTGCTGGGCGAATCGCTGGCAACATAACATGCCACCACAAGCCTAACTCTGAACAGCCATCCATCCTAGCAGCTTCTTCCATTTCTTTAGGAACACTAATAAAAGCTTGGCGCAACAGAAAAATCCCAAATGCAGAAGCCAAGCTAGGAAAAATCATTCCCAAATAAGTGTTTCTTAAACCCATCTGCACTGTCAAAATGTACAGGGGAATCATCACGATTTGGAAGGGAATCATAATCGTCGAGACGATCGCCACAAAAATCCAGTCTCGTCCTGGAAAGGACAGTCGAGCTATCGGGTAAGCTGCTAAAGCACAAAACAGTAGATTTAAACCCACGGTCAGCACTGCTACTAAGGTACTGTTGAATAAGTACTGCCCAAAAGGTAAAGACTGCCAAACAGAAACAAAGTTATTAAAAGTAGGTTGGTTAGGCAATAATTGTAGCGGTGTAGCAAAAATATTTTCTGTTGGCGATTTTAACGCGGTACTCAAAAGCCACAGCAAAGGAAACAGCGTTATTAAGGCGATCGCTCCTAATAACCCATACATCCATAACCAATTTTTGCTTTTAATTTTTGTCATTTGTCTCTATTCACTCTTAGTTATAACTATTTATTAATTACCATAAATTATTTGCTGACTTGTTAACGTTTTATTCGGCAAATATCTATCAAAAAAAATTATAATTGCTTGTGTTTGTCAAAGGAACATAGTAATATAGTAAGTGTATTTTACTAACTACATAGCGTTGTTGTTGGTGCGTCGAGGACAATAGTCCTCGGCGCGGAATTAAGAAAGTTGAAAAATAGAATTTATTTATACCTTAATTTAATTAACAAATACCATAACTATATTTATTTTGTAAAATTAATTCTAACTCATAATAACTAAGAACTAACTCCCACAAGCAGTCAATTTCATTTGGGTACAAACATTTTTTAACGGCTGATCCCAAGGTTCAATAGGTAGCTGGGGTAGATAGGCAAAATCAAATACAATTCCGATAGTTGGCTTTCTTGCCCAATCAGGAGAACTCAGCAGGCGATCGTAATATCCACCCCCATAACCCAAGCGATATCCTTGATGATCGCAAGCTACACAGGGAATGAGAATCAAATCGACTTCCGCAGCATTTATCGTTGCTGCATCGGCATGAGGTTCGATGATACCATAAGCGCTTTTTTGTAGGGCATCTTCGCTTGTGTAGAGATGCCAGCAAAGCGAGTCACCGACACAGCGCGGAAATCCCCATCTTTTTTTAATCTGGGTATTTTTCTCTCGTTCAAAATAAATATCTGCAAACAGGGGACTGAGGTCAGGTTCTTTCTTGAAACTGAAATAAGCCAGGATTGTTTTTGCTTGGGTAAACAGCGGTGAAGTGGTTATGTAAGTGCAGATGCGATCGCTATGAAGTTTCCATTCTGCCACCGACATTGATTGACGTCTTTTCAGAAGCGATCGGCGTAACTCTGCTTTTTCCATTTACAGCAATTTTCTTTTTAACTAGACCACAAATGAGTATAAAGTCAATCTAGCTGACGTCCTGTGAGTTCCACAAAAATATCTTCTAAATTAGAAGCACGCACCATCATCCCGGTTTTATCTTGTTGTTGCTCCAGGTAAATATTGGCTTCTTGCACAGTCGGAAAAAACAGATATTCCCAACGATCTGCAACTTGCTTCACCACCAAACCTTGACCATGAGCGGAGCGCAACTCTTGTAGAGTTCCCAAAGAAATCAGCTTTCCCCCATCCATAATACCAATGCGTCCTGCCTTGTCAGCGCCAAAAGCATTGCACAAATATTCGACCTCATCCATATAATGAGTCGTTAGTAGCATCGTCATCCCTTGCTTATTCAAATCTCGAATAATTTCCCAAAGGCGTCGTCTTGTTTGCGGGTCTAGTCCTACCGTCGGTTCATCTAAAAACAGAATTTGCGGTTGATGCAACAAAGCTCTGGCTATCTGTAACCGTCGCTTCATCCCCCCAGACAAAGTTTTTACTAAACTATCGCGTCTGTCTGCTAGCTCTACATAATCTAGCCATTGATTAATTACTCGCTGTCGCTGTGGATTGGCAATGTGATGTAGCCTTCCGTGCAACTCCATATTTTCCCATACTGTTAAATCTACATCTACACTAATTTGTTGCAAAACTACACCAATGCTTTGCTTTGCCAATATCGGTTGCCTTACTACGTCATACCCAGATACTTCAATCCGCCCTTGGGATGGTTTTGTTAACGTGGTTAGCATCCGAATTGTCGTAGATTTGCCGGCACCATTGGGACCGAGTAGACCAAATATCTCACCGGCTTCAATTGTGAATGAAAGGTCATTCACCACAGGCACATTGTTATATAGCTTGTAGACGTTTTCTAGGTAGACAGCAGCGGTCATGGATACTTTGCATTCTTTGAATTCATCCTTAAACTAGCATTCCTATCACCAGGACACTTACTTCAAAAGTAGAATTATTGGAAAATTGAGCTTATCCACCAAAGTCGTGCAATTCAAATTGGGCATTAGACATCTCCGGAAAAGATTTAGAAACCTTAAATTCACGCGCAGACCTAACCCCCTACCCCCCTTCCCTTGTAGGGAAGGGGGAATTAAAGCCTCTCTCCGCTTCGGGGAGAGGTTTGGAGAGGGG
>JAESFM010000068.1_pt1 | contig 52612 bp, 37 predicted proteins | sample 9266171 | NCBI WGS metagenome assembly JAESFM01 (sample SAMN14505069, study PRJNA617099) | algae metagenome | isolation source: Hassallia sp. WJT32-NPBG1 and co-occurring heterotrophs from well developed... | place: USA: Mojave Desert, Joshua Tree National Park, California | collected 2006-06-22 | reverse complement strand
AGCCCTGTGAATTTTTGCATTAATGTTCTGTGCGGACTGATTGCTTATTCTCATCAGCCTCAGAAGCCTAGCCTTCGTCTTGAATGGCTTTTGCCTGCATCTGCTTAACCCGAACTCAGGTTAAGTACAGTACAGCATTTCAATACGATCCCAAGTTAAAGAAAAGCACTCAAGAGTGCAATGCCAATGCATCCCCTTGTCTAATTTTTAAGCTTGGTCTACCGTTGAGAGCAATTAGGAGGAGCAAAGCCAGAATTACTCGCATTAGGTGCAGAGGATATAAGCGTTACTTCCCCTTTACCGTTGAAGATCCAACCTGTTGCAGGTATAATTTCTACAGCTTTTGGTTTTGAGGGTGATGAGGCAATAGGTGCTTTTGCGGGATGTTGTTGTGCTGTTGTAGCGTTCGCGAAGCGTGCCTTTGGTATCGCACGAGTATCTGACCACACTACATCACCACTAAGGAAATCGTCAGGGCTGGGGGGCAAACCACCGCGTCCGGTGACAATAAATTCGCTACCGTTTTTTTCAGCGATCGCAACACAGCTATTGTCTATTAGCCGGGAAACATCGGTTATACCTGTAGGTAGTTCCACTAATCCTTGGGTGGGGTCTACATTGGGGGTATTGATAATTACCTGACCGCTGATTCCAAACTGAGAACTAGCAGTAATATCGCTTTGTGGCGTGGGTTGCGATCGCGCTTCAATTCCAAAGACACCTTGAGCGCGAATGTTAACATTGCCACCTTTGCCAGTGAAGGCATTTGCCGTAATGTCGCTATTATCTTGAGGTAAGGCGACAATGAAAGGTGCATTAATAGTGATGTTACCGCCATCGCCGCCAGCAAAGGCAGTACCTGCGGTGGTGGAAATTTCACTACCGCGACGCAGCACTAAAACATCTTGAAGATTGATATTAATATTACCACCTTGGCTGCCGGCAGTTTGGGCAGAAATTGAAGCTTTATTGTCAAGAGTAAGAAGACCTCCTTGAAGTGCGATATTGCCTGCATCGCCTTTACCATCACTATTAACTGATATTTTTGCGCCATCTCTAATTATGACTTGACGGGGGTCAATGAAAATGCTGCCACCATTACCTGTAGAACCAGCAGCAGTAGTGGCGAAGATTCCACTAGCAGCACCTTCATTTATGACAACATCTCCAAGTTGGTCAGTTTCACCTGGTTGACGTAAACGTTGTTCAACTTGGGCGATGCGTTGAGTATAGTTCGGATCGCTTCCTGCTACAGTTAGTCTGTCTCTAACATTGAGTTTGATAGTTCCAGCGTTACCACTACTGCGGGTGCTGGTAGTCACTTGCCCACCGTTAAGAGATTCAAAGGTGCGAGCATTAAGAGTAATGGTGCCTCCATTATCAGGATTAACGGTCAGAGCAGAGACAATTCCACCATCTCGGACTGCAAATTTATCTGTAGTGATGATAATGTTGCCTGCTGGTCCGGATGTTCCGCGATCGCTTGTGGTCAATATTGCGCTAGAAAATCCGCGATCGCTTACTCCAGAAAGTGTCAGAGAATCAGAAGCATTGATCCGAATATTTCCTCCGCTTCCCCTAGCACCAGCAAGTAGTTGATTAGGCGATCGCAGAAGAACAGATTGAATTTCTGCACCATTTGTTAATGAGAGCGATCGTGTTTGAATGTCAATATCGCCTGCTTTACCAACACCGCCACCAAAGACAGCCGCTCGAATTAAACTGTTATTTAGTGAAATCGCATTATCTACATTAAATGAGATATTACCTGCATCACCCTGCCCAAAAGTGCCGGAATTGATTTGAGCTTGATTAGCTAAAGAAAGCGATCCACTTGTTAGCTCAATATCTCCACCCTTGCCCACACCGCTAGATTCTATTGTGCTGAAGACACCAGTAGAAAATTGATTATTGTTGATGCCGTTCAAGCTGATGGCATCGCGGGCGTTAATATTAATGTTGCCTGCATTTCCTGTTCCAAAGGTGGCAGCTGCAATTTTCGCAGTGTTGCTTAAAGATAATGATCCAGTTGTAACTTTAATATTGCCTGCATTGCCCACACCGCCAGATTCTACATTGCTGAAGGCTCCACTGAAACTTTGATTGCTGCCGACACCATCAAACTTGACACTATCACGGGCATTGATAGTAATATCACCGCCATTGCCCTGTCCAGATGTGGTAGAAAGCAGTTGAGCGCCATTGCTTAGTGTAAATGATCCGGTTGTTATCTGGATGTCTCCCGCCTTGCCTGGGTTTCCTTGTAAAAGTGAAGTGAAAGCACCACCAGAACGGCTACTGTTATTGACACCTTCAAAGTTAACAGCATCACGCGCATCTATAGTAATATTACCTGCGTTCCTCGATGATAAGCTAGACAATCGACCACCATTAATCGATGAGAACATTCCGGTTGTTACTGAGATATTTCCTCCGTCTCCCCCATTCACAGAAAAAGTACTGACACCACTTTCAACTTCACTCCTGCTGATGCCATCAATGTCAACAGTATCGCGGCTATCAATGGTAATGTTCCCTGCATTACCTTGCCCAAAGCCGCTAGCAGTAAGTTGACCACCATTTGTTAATGACAACGATCTAGCAGTTACTTCTATATTTCCACCATTACCCACGGCATTAGATCCAACCGTGCTAGATGCCCTGCTACCTGGAAATTCAATATTACCAACGCCATCAAAGGTAACAGTATCGCGAGCATTAATCGTGATATTACCACCATTACCCCGCCCATCCGTGTTAGCAGCTAGTGAAGCACCGTTAGTTACCGACAATGAGCCAGTTGTTACCCGGATATCTCCCCCTTTACCAACACCTCCAGTTATCAAGCTGCTGAAAATACCAGTTGATGAGTTGTCTGCTACACCCTCTAAACTAACTTTATCGCGGGCTTCAACAGTGATATTGCCTGCTTCCCCTTGCCCAGAAACGCTGGTATTCAGTGCAGCACCGTTACTTAGTGATAGTGACCCAGTTGTCACTCGGATATTTCCCCCCTTACCTATAGCTCTATTACCTCCAACAATGCTTGAGGCAAAGCTACCACTATCAAAGGTAACTGTGTCGCGGGCATTGATAGTTATATTTCCGGCATCGCCTTTATTTAAAGTGGGGCTACTTAAAAATGCACCGTTAGTTAACTTCAGCGAACCTGTTGAAATCTGGATATCTCCTGCTTTACCCACAGCATCACCAATGACTGCGGTAATTGCACGGCTAAAACTGCCACCATTATCTTCTTGCCCATCAAAGCTAACTGTATCGCGGGCATTGATAGTTATATTGCCACCATTGCCTTGCCCGAAAGTTCTGCTGTTAAATTCAGAACCATTAGTTAATGAAACTGAGGCAGCATCAATAGTAATATTGCCACCATTACCCACAGCCCCAGCATTTACAGTGCTGAAAATAGAGCTGCTATCCTTCAGGGAAATAGCATCTCTAGCTTGCACAAAGATGTTACCTGCATTTCCGTTTCCAGCAGTACTTGCATTTATAAAAGTTCCCTCGCCTAAAGACAGTGAACCTGATTTGATATTAATGTTACCGCCATTACCCTGTGCACCATTCTCTAGGTCGGTAAAAATGGCGGTAGCAGAATTGTTGTTCGGCACAGCAAGCGTTACTGCACCCCTGACATCAATGTTGATATTGCCGCCATTTCCCCGACCCCCTGGCAGGTTATTTTGGATATCAGTTCCACGCAGCCCAGCTTGCAATTGAGCGCCATCTTGTAAAGTGAGTGAAGGTGCGGTGATATTAATGTTGCCACCATTGCCTACTCCCCCAGATGCTATATTGCTGAAGATAACAGTACTACTACCAGCAAGAGAAACAAAATCTCTAGCTTGTATCGAGACATTACCAGCATCTCCTTGTCCGTAGGTACTGGTACTTAATTGAGAGCCATCTGCTAAGGAAACTGACCCAGCAGTGATATTGATACTACCTGCCTTACCGACAGCTTGAGGTTGCACAGTGCTTAAAATCGCACTAATTCCGGTTTGACCCATTCCAGATAAAGTCAGCGCGTCACGGACATTAAGATTAATGTTGCCACCATCCCCCTGTCCAAAGTTAGTAGTATTTAAGCCACTGCCATTAATCAGGGCAAGCGACCCTGTACTAATGTTGATATTTCCACCTTCACCCACTGATGTAGGCTGGGGGACATTGGCAATAAAGCTGTCATCAGTTAAAGTTGTTGCTCCTGTAGCATTAATCTCAACATCTCCCGCTTTGCTTTCGGGTGTACCTAATGCGGTGTCTATCCCTGCTCTTACTTTACTTGCTCCCGCCAAACTCAAGTTTTGAGCATTGATGGCGATACTACCTGCATCACTACCACGAACATTTAACTCAGCGCCATTAGTTAAAGATACATTCGCTTTCGGCACATCGGGAACACCCAAGCTAAGTATATTCCCTGTGAAATTTAACCCAACATTCCCAGGTGCAGCTAATCCGGCTAATTCGATGCGTCCGTTGTAAGCTCTCAGGCTACCACCATCAACGTTGACATCGCCACCTACCAATAGTAAACTGCGGCCATCTGGCACTCTCAAGCCTGTAACTTCAACACCTGCTAAATTGACGCCTGCTGGTGCGGTTGAACTACTTGTAATTGCGGCTGGTGAAGGTTGAAGAAACAGTAATGCGGAAGGATTGATTGTCAATAATGGTGTGGGTGCGTTTGGAGTAGTTGCGCTGAAAATCCCAGCAGTTCCAAATTGAATGGCGTTAGCTGTAGAACCAACAAAGGAACCACCAACATTTAAACTGGCATTATTGCCAAAAATAATTCCGTTGGGATTGAGTAAAAATACGTTCGCTGTGCCGTTGGCGCGAATTAATCCATCAATGTTGGAAATTGAATTACCCGTAACCCTGCTGATGATGTTACTAATGTCAAGAGCATTATTGAAAAAAGCGGTGCCACCAGTGGGAACGGAGAATTCTTGAAAACTGTGAAAAAGGTTACTTCCCGCTTGTGTTCCACCAGTGATGTTCAGTATCTGCGCCTGCGGTGTGACAATGGAGTTAGTCGGTAAAGTGGTATCTGCGCTAATTTGCGCGATCGCACTATTTGCCCAAGAAAACTCGCAAAGCGCGTAGGCGTAGCCCGTCGTAGACATCGCTATCGCCAACAACCAGCCCCAACGGTTAATCATTGCGTATATATACTACTTTTACGGCAGCAACCCAACAAAAGTTACCTGCGCTAGTAATAAATAAACCATATAATTTTAGGTAATTCTAGTGCTTTGTTAAGAATAAACCGCTAAGTTTGCCGTTTAAAAATCACCATTTCAGTACCGATGACGGGGTTACGTGCTACCAACTCATCTTGAGAGTCGGTAATTTCCAAATGGCTGAAATCGAGTTCCTTCGAGCGTTGGAGAATATCTGCTGCTAGTTTGTCTTGTTGCGATTCTTTCAGGGTGTACCAATCGTCAGTAATTTGGACAGTGAGATTGCTGGTGCTAAAGTTGGCTTGTATAGATTTTATTAAACCGGAGCCAAAGCGATCGCTAATTTCTCCTACTTGATTTTGGATTGCCGCAATCAATCTTTGTTCTGGTGTCAATTCTAATATTGGCGTCGGTTCCGGTGTCGGTTCCGGTGTTGGTTCCGGTGTTGGTTCCGGTGTTGGTTCCGGTGTTGGTGTCGGTTCCGGTTCTGCTGGTAGGGGAATTTCTGCTTGTGGTGGCGTAATTTCGGCTGGTGGCTGCGGTTCTGGTATGATTTCTGCTGGTGGTGTAGTTATAGTTGGCGATGGTGCTTCTTCCACCGGAGGAAGACTTGCGACTTCAGCAGGTTTACCAGTTAACACCGTTGAAGTTGTCCAAATCAAAATTACCGAAATTGCTGCAATAATTCCTGTCAAAGTTGTATCTGACAGCTTTGCTGACAAATTTTCTGGTAACAAAGAGCGAATTTTAGCTAAAATTCCACCCCAGAAACCAGGGGTTTCCCTACTACCGGGTGCGGGTTCTGTCTCCAGTTTCTCCACCGCACCTTCTAAAGCGCCAATTGTCCCGCGCAGAAGTTTGATAATTTGCGCTTTCCAAAAAGGCTGCATTTGAGTTGGTCGCGGTCTGGGTGACGACTGACTCGGTTGACGTTCTGGTTTCTTGCGTGGTGGTTGTGGATTCGGGTTGTCTTGTGACATGAAAATTTCCTGGCTTTACAGCGCAATACGGCGAATACGGGATAAATTCTTACAGATAGCGCGTCTTCAGCCTTAATGTATCACTTGAAGAAGTAAGAATACAAAAGTCAGGAGTTAGGAGTCAGGAGTCACAAGTCAGAAGTCAGAATTCAGAATTCAGAATGCAACTTGGGTGGGGTTTGAGAGCCTCACAAGCACTAAGTACCACGTTTTGGGTTCATTAGTCGGACAGAATTCATACTGACTCGTGACTCCTAACTACTGTAGAGACGCGATTAATCGCGTCTCTACTCCTGAATTCTTGATAAACTTGCTTCATTTTAAATTGAGTCAACTATGAGCCTAAAACGCCGTCAATTTTTATTATTCTCTGGCTTGAGTGCGATCGCAGCAGCCACTCCCTACGGGAGTATCGCAGCATTCGTCTATGCTGGCAAAAGCTTGAGTCGTCAGATTAACCCCAACATTGCGAAAAAAGACTTGCTATTGCGTTTTGTTTCTGTAGCAGATACAGGAACTGGTGCGAGAGGACAGTATAATGTCGCTCAAGCGATGACGAGTTATCACAGCAGAAATCCCTACGATTTAATAGTTTTGGCTGGAGATAACATCTATAACAATGGCGAAATTGAAAAAATAGCAGAAGTCTTTGAGCGTCCCTACGCACCTTTGCTCAAACAAAACGTAAAATTTCAGGCTTGTTTAGGTAATCATGATATTCGCACTGACAACGGCGATAAGCAAGTTAAATATCCCGACTTTAATATGAAAGGACGCTACTACACATTTAGTCGTGGACTTGTGCAATTTTTCGCGTTAGATAGCAACGATAATGCTGACTGGAAAAACCAGCTTCCTTGGTTAGAGCAAGAATTAAGCCGCTCTCAAGCAACTTGGAAAGTCGTTTTTGGTCATCATCCAGTTTATGCATCAGGTGTTTACGGAAGTAATCCAGCTTTTATTCAAACTTTCACTCCTCTGTTTCAAAAATATGGCGTTCAACTTTATATCAACGGTCACGAACACCATTATGAGCGTACTCGTGCGATTAATGGAACGACTTACATAACTTGTGGTGCAGGTGCGGGTAATCGTCCTGTAGGCAAAAATGAATGGACTAAATATTCTACCACCAATTTGAGTTTTGCGGCATATGAAGTCTATGCAGATAGGATAGAAGTTAGCGGTATTGGGATTGATAACCGCGTTTTTGATCGAGGCATCATTCCTCTCAAATCAACATAATATTTTATCTATCTAGAAAAATTATAATTACATAAACCGGGTTTGTTTGAAAATCGCAGTCATCAACCCGGTTTTTCCGTTATTTACATTTGATATGTCCGTTGAATTAACACCAGTTAAGGGCACAAGATGTATTACAATCAGCAGAGATGAGTTAGTCGCTTGATTGATAATTATTTGTTATGAGAAAGATTACAACCACCTTACAAAGGGTGGTGGAATTCCTTTTGACTAGGTTTTTGTTGATTTTACTAACTTAAATACAAAAGCTCTTTAATTTATTAAAACTTATGTCTGCTTTACCCGAACCTAACTGCCGTTTAGAAGGTAACAAGCTTCATGTCTCTTTAATGTTAAAAACGCCGATTGACATTGAAGTAGAATTATTAGGAATGTCACCTACATCTCACCAAGTTGAGAGTGAAGGCTTTGTTAGCCAGACAGACAATTCCAAGTCTGCGGTAGTAATGAGTGAAGTGACTCAACTTGAGTTTGAAGAACAAATCCGGATTTTATCTAATCAAATAGTAGCGGAACTTTTCCAAGGTGGTGAGGCGTTTTCTACGTTTGAAGAAACTCAATATGAAGATAATTTAGTAAATCAAGAAAGTACATATACACAAGATTGTTCTAGTGTAGATATTTTGTCTTTAGAAAAACATAATGCAGCTATTGAAGAAGTTACGCATACACCAGAAAAACAAAAGAGACGCTTTATCGATTCCTTAAATGATGGTTTAACTTTAGCCGTTAACGCAGTAGGAACAGCTTTATTTTTGGGCAAACTTGCTAACTATAGCTGGGAGTGATGCCAATACGGTTCGGTTAGGGAGATCATCTGTTGAGGCAAGCAGGGGGAGCAAGGGTAGAAGAGAAGCAGGGGGGGAGAAAAGAACTGATTTTTCTTCCCCTGCCTAAGAGTGCTTCCCCTGCTTATGCGAACCGTATTGGGAGTGATGCAACACGTGGATTTTGAACCGCAGATAAACGGAGATAAACGCGGATAATTAATAATTATCCGCGTTTATCTGGGGTTGCAATTTTTAATTTTAGATTTTGGATAACAAAACTGGTATTTCCCCTTATTCGACTCGTTGTAATTGCGCTACTCTGGGGTCGATTATTTTTTGACCGAGACTGGTGAATTTAACCGCTACAGATATTTTATTGCCGGAGCCAAATACATGAGTGATTTCACCGATGCCAAAACTTTTATGTAAGACGCGATCGCCTACTTGCCAATTCTGTATGTTCTCTTGTTTTCTAGGGGATACAGAAGCACCTACAGACGGAGTTTTGGTAAAAGTTCGGCTAGTCTGATGAGCGCTGGTGAGTAATTCTTCGGGTAATTCGTCGAGAAACTGCGATCGCACTGCTGGTTCCCGACTCCCATAAAGACGACGTTCGCGAGCATGCGATAAATATAACCGCTCTTGAGCGCGAGTAATACCCACATAACACAAACGACGTTCTTCTTCTAAAGATGTTGGGTTATCTAAAGAACGATAGTTAGGGAATAATCCTTGTTCCAACCCCACCAAAAACACAACGGGAAACTCTAACCCTTTAGAAGAATGTAAAGTCATCAAAGAAACTGCTTTTTGTCCTTCTTTTAAGTTATCCAAATCCGAACTCAGAGAAGTACTTTCTAAAAAAGCACCTAAAGAAACATCTTCGTTTTCTTCTTCAAATTGCAGCACCGCGTTATAAAGTTCTTTAACGTTTAGCAATCGGTTGTCAGCTTCTTCTGTACCTTGATTTTGCAAATCTTGAACGTAACCTGAAGCTTCTAGCAATTGTTGTAGAACCTCGGAAACGGGAACTGTACTTATTTGTTCTTGCGATTTGCGAATCATTTGAGCAAAGTTATTTACAGCTTTCGCAGAACGTCCAGCTAATGTATTAACTGATGTTTCGTCAATAAGTATTTCCCACAATGTTGTGCCTAATTGCTGGGCAGCGTTAACCAAAGCGTCTATTGTGGCTTTACCAATACCGCGTCGGGGAGTATTAATTACTCGTAACAAACTCAGGGTATCAGCTGGATTAGCGATCGCCTTTAAATAACTCAATACATCTTTAATTTCTTTGCGATCGTAAAATTTCAATCCTCCGACAATTGTATAAGGTATTCCCGCTCGCACTAAAGATTCTTCAAAAGGACGAGATTGAGCATTAGTGCGATAAAGTATAGCAAAATTACCCCAATTAACTTCGGGATTTTGTTTTTCTAAAGTGCGAATTTGATTAATTACAAATGCCGCTTCAGCGATTTCATCATCTGCCTTGTGACAATAAATCTGTTCACCGGCTCCCCGCGTCGCTTTGAGAATTTTATCAATTCGTTGTGTATTATTTTCTATCAGTTCGTTAGCAGCTTCAAGAATATTTTCGCAAGAACGATAATTTTCTTCTAACTTTACCATTGTGCGGGTATCGTCATCTGGCAAACCATCACCAAAATCTTCCTGAAATTCCAGTAATATGGTAAAATCAGCCATTCTAAATGAATAGATTGATTGGTCAGCATCACCGACGACCAAAACAGAACGATCGCCCCAATCCCAATTATTTTTGCTATTTTCGCCGTTCGTCACCAACAAGCGAATCAGGTCGTACTGAGTGCGGTTAGTATCCTGATATTCATCTACAAGGATATGGCGGAATTTCCGATGCCAATAACCTAATACCTGTTCGTTTTGCTGAAACAGTTTGACAGGAATTAAAATCAAATCATCAAAATCAAGAGCGTTGTTTTGTGCTAGTCTATCTTGATAGGAACTATAAACTTCAGCAACGACTCTTCCCCAATATTTAGGTTGTTCTCTTTCAAATTCTTGAGGTGATAAACCTTGGTTTTTCGCGTTGCTAATAGCATACCGCACCGAACGCGGTTCAAATTTCTTCTCGTCTAAATTTAGCTGCTTGGTGACGATTTCTTTAACAATGCTTTGAGAATCAGAGTCATCAAAAATGGAAAAATTGCGATTCCAACGCCGTCCTTTTTCGTCTTGATATTTTTCAATATCAAAGCGAAGAATGCGAGAAAATAAACTGTGAAAAGTTCCACACCACAAATCTTTGATATAAGTGCGATAGACTTTCGACTTAAGTTGAATTTGTTGATATTCTGTCAACAAATCAAAACGTTCACCGTATTCTGACATCGCCAACTGTTCGGCAAAAAGCTTCTGAATCCGCTCTTTCATTTCCCGCGCGGCTTTGTTAGTGAAAGTAACCGCCAAGATATTTTCTGGATCGACACGGTGTTTGAGAATCAGATTTGCAATGCGATAAGTCAGCGCTCGTGTTTTACCCGAACCGGCGCCAGCAACAACGAGTAGCGGACCGCAAAAGTGTTCGACGGCTTGACGTTGGGATGGGTTAAGGTGACTGAGAAAATCAATTGTTGTCGTCATGGGTGTGAGGAGTGCGTATGACTAAGATACAAGCCGCAGCATCTCCTACATGAGAATCGCTGCTATACAATTGGTATTTTAGCAGGGTCTTCCATCAGCTTTTTGCCCCTCCAGTTTTCGCTGCAAAGGCGATCGCAACTTAAAATAACTTATGGGGTAGCAAAGAATAAATGCACTCAAATCAAAACTATGAAACAATTAACTAGAATCACCCTCAATCCAGAAGTAATGGGTGGAAAACCCTGCATTAGAGGGTTACGAGTTACTGTTGGTACTATAATCGGGCTGATGGCATCGGGACATTCTCCAGCAGAAATTTTGCAGGCTTATCCCTACCTAGAAGAAGCAGACTTGTATGAAGCTCTTGCTTATGCAGCATGGCGAGTTGAAGAAGTAGAAATGCCTCTGAGTCCAGCGTGAAAATCCTGATTGACATGAATCTTTCGCCACAATGGACTCAAGTGTTTGCCAAATATGAAATAAAGTCCGTTCATTGGTCTGCCGTTGGCGATGCACGCGCTACAGATAACGTGATTATGGAATGGGCAAAAGTAAATGACTATATAGTCTTTACTAACGATCTAGATTTTGGTGCTATGCTGGCAGCTACCCAAGCCGAAACACCTAGCGTAATCCAAGTGCGTACTCAAGACGTGCTACCTGTTTATTTAGAAAGCTTGATAATACAGGTGTTGCGTCAATTTGACTTACAGCTTGAGTCTGGTGCATTAATTACTGTAGATGAAAACCGTTCGCGGGTAAGAATTCTGCCGATCGCACGGCAATAAGTGCCAATATAAAGATTGTAGAGAGCGATCGCTTATTATTATGCTTTTGGATTTAGGTAAAAACTCTTAAATTACTCTTTCACAGTCAGTGGCAGACGCACAGTAAAAACAGTACCAACTCCCGGCTCACTTTTCACAGTAATTTGACCACCCATCATCAAGCAAAAATGGCGACTAATTGCTAATCCCAATCCAGTACCGCCATACTTTTTCGTAGTTGAAGTATCACCTTGAGTAAAAGGTTGGAATAATTGCTCCTGTTGACTTTCAGTCATACCGATGCCTGTATCAGCAACGATAAAAGTAATCATGCCCAAAGGTGCAGATGGTAATAAATGTTTCCTATCCCTTTTAATTGCCAGCGTCACCTTGCCGTTGGTGGTAAACTTAGCGGCATTACTCAGCAAGTTTAACAGCACTTGCCGCACCCTAGTTTGATCGGCGTACATTGTGCCAAGTTCGCGATCGTAATCAAGTTCTAAAATATTGCCATTTTTTTCTACCGCCGGCTTGACTGTTGAGATAACGTTATTAATCAGCGTTGCGATTTCAAACGTCTCCGGATAAAGAGTCATTTTCCCCGCTTCTATTTTCGACAAGTCGAGGATATCGTTAATTAGCTCTAGTAAATGTCTACCTGCTGAGTTGATTGTTTCCAAATCTGTAATAAAGTCTCCGGTTACACCTAAATCAACAGCATCATCTTGCAAAAGTTGGCTCAAACCGATCACAGCATTCAACGGTGTGCGTAACTCGTGACTGACATTTGCCAAAAATTGGCTTTTTGCCTTGCTAGCAGCTTCTGCGAGTTCTTTAGCTTGTTGTAATTGTTTAGTGCGTACAGATACTCGCTCAATCAAATGATTGAGAGATTTAGCTAACAATCCAATTTCATCTTCAGTGGTGATGGGTGCGCGTAAATCGAAATTAGATTTTCTCGCGACCTGTTCAGCGACTTGAGTTACAGTGATCACAGGTTCAGCGATCGCTCGAGAAGTTCGCCATGCCACAATAGCGGCGATCGCCACTGACACTAACATGCTGAGTATAACGATAAATCTCTCAACTTTTTTCGTCTCTTCTACATCTTCTGTGCTTTTTTGCTCTTTCTCTTGGGCACTTTGCAAGATGTTAGCCAATCTTTGAGAAAGCTGATCTAGCCGCGCTGCTTTTTCACCACGCATAACAGCTAGCAATTTCTCTCTAACTGAAGAGACTTCCTCTGGTTGCACTTGGGGCTTCTCAATTGGCTGCAAAATCGACTCTACTTCCCCAACATAGGCATCTAAGCTAGTCGCGTAATCCTGCAATAAAGCCTGCAAACTTGCCTGACTTGTAGCTAATTTCTTCGGTTTGCTTTCTATAAAGCTGACAATTACCGGCTTCAAATTCTTTGCTCTGTCAACACTTTGAAGAAATTCGGCTTTTTTAGCAGTTAATCGTTCTGGCTCCCCCACTACAGCAACCAAATTTGAGCTATATAATTGCGCTCCTACTACCGCATCTTGATAATCAGACAGTAGTTGTCCTTGCCGGTGAGCCTGACCTAATTGGATGATTCCTTGTCCCCGGTAGTGATTAGCGATTACCAATCCGGTAAGCGAACCGAAAAAGCCAATCCCAATTGCCAAAAAGTACCCATAGCCGATTTTTTGATGGATGCGCCATGAGCTAGCTTTAAGTTTCCCTCTAGAGGGAAATTCTATAGTAGGGAGTTCATCCATCGATGGCTCTTCGGCTGACACTGTTTTACTTTATAAATTACTGTCAATAACTGATTGCAGCAAGATAAACGACACTATGCTGCCTCTAGCCTAATATAGCCTAACCCCAGTTCCATACCTCGGCTCATAAAAGAGTAAATGCATTTATGTAGTTTGCTCATCATAAATCTAGTTGCCCGATTAATTTGCTCTGTGAAAAACATAAAAGCGTAAACCCGTAGCGGTTTGCCGTAAGGCATCGCACATCAAGTCAATAATAATGAGGGCATAGGCAACTACATAAATTGCCCATACCCTCAATAAAACTTACACTTACTTCCTAATAAGCGTGGATAGCGCTTATTAGCCAGTTTCTAGGTCAGTGCCTTCGACATCGCTGCCGAAAGTGAACTATTTGCTGCTTGCTTCAACAATTCTGCCTTGTCGGTACGTTCCCAAGGCAAATCTAAATCAGTCCGTCCCAAATGACCGTAAGCCGCGATGTCCTGATAAAAACGTCCGCCTCGTTCACTTGGTTGGTTGCGTAAGTTGAAAGTATGGATAATCCCCAAAGGACGCAGTTCAAAGTGCTGTTTGACTAATTCCAGCAAAATTTCGTCATCAACTTTGCCTGTACCAAAGGTATCCACAAAAATGCTGACCGGTCGCGCTACACCAATCGCATAACTTAACTGGACTTCACATTTTTCTGCTAACCCGGCAGCGACAATATTTTTCGCCGCATAGCGACAAGCATAAGCAGCACTGCGGTCTACTTTGGTGGGGTCTTTACCAGAGAATGCACCACCACCATGACGCGAGTAACCACCGTAGGTATCGACGATGATTTTGCGTCCAGTCAAGCCGGAGTCACCTTGAGGACCACCAACAACAAATTTGCCGGTGGGGTTGACTAAAAAGCGTGTCTCTTCATCCGGCTTAATGTTGATGTCGCCAAAAACAGGTTCGACCACTGCTGTCCAGAGGTCTTGTTTAATTTTGGCTTGCACCGCTGCTTCATCGGTGATTTCCCCAATAGTGGCTGTATGTTGGGTAGAAATCAAAATAGTGTCAATACCAACTGGGCGTCCGTCTTCATAGACAATGGTGACTTGGGTTTTGCCATCAGGACGCAGGTATGGTAAATCGCCTGTTTTGCGGACTGCTGCCAATCGGCGAGCAATCCGGTGTGCCAAACTAATGGGCAAGGGCATCAGTTCTGGTGTTTCGTTGCAGGCGAAGCCGAACATGATACCTTGGTCGCCAGCACCAGTTTTATCGAATAGTTCATCACTATTCTCTTCACGGGTTTCTTGGGCGGTATTCACACCTTGAGCAATGTCAGGCGATTGTTCGTCCAATGCTATCAAGATGCTGGCGCTGTTGGCAGAAAAGCCGTTATCAGCATCGGTATATCCAATTTCGGCAATTTTCTTTCTGGCGAGATTGACGTAATTGACATTCGCTTTGGTCGTTATTTCACCAGTAATTAACACCAAGCCAGTGTTAACTACAACCTCAGCAGCAACACGGCTACTGGGATCTTGTGCTAATAGAGCATCCAGAATGGTATCAGAAATCTGATCGCAGATTTTATCTGGATGACCCTCGGTAACAGACTCGGAGGTAAATAAATAGCGACGAGACAAAGGCAATTCCTCCTGTGATTGTGCCACTGAACTAAGTGCAAAGATTTATTTAGTTCAGCTACTAATTTATGAAATCATAACAAGATTTTTACAATTAACTGTTAGTGTTTCTTTTATCTTCATGAAAACACTAAACTTTCCCAATCTCTTTAATATAAATAAAAATTACGCTACTTCTCTTTAAGTTAAAATACTGATTTTTCCACAAAAAAATAGGGGCTGCGAAAAGCACCCCCAAAAGCTTTGACACAAAACTTGCAGTGCTTTTAAACTTGAACTGCTGCGAGCTTTGCTTCTTTAGCTGTCAATCGCTCATAAGCGGCACGCATTTTCAAACCTGTAAGCACTTGGAATAAACCAGTACCATTATTGGAACCAGGATACTCACGATGCTGGAGTAACAGGTGAGTCATTTCACCCTCGTATTTAGTAGATGTTTTGCTTAGGTGAGTTTCGATGTAAATAAGTTCTTCGAGGTTGTCAAATTGACCATCTACTTCTAGTACGGAGACGTAACGACCGTAGTAGACATCTGAGCCGTAGTATAATTGCATACCTGGGTATGAACAGGTAAGCTTACGTCCGCAAGGAGTCCACTGGATGGTTGAACCTTCATCGAATAGATAGGTTGGCTCAAAGCCTGGCTTATCTTCGCGTTGAAGCATACGTACCCGCAATACTTTGCGCTCTTTGTCTTCTTTAATTAAGTTGGTGGGCAATACCTGGAGAACTATATCAGCAAATTCTCTTTGGGGTTCGATAAACTTCTCAAAGTCAGGTTTGCGGGAATTGATTTGCGCTAAAACATCTTCGTAGCGATGACCGCGTTCTGCCATGTCACGCTGGATTTTCCAGGCGATTTTTACTTCATCGCTGATGTCGAAGTATACGCTGAAGTCGATTAGCGATCGCACTCGCTCATCATACAAAGGATGCAGCCCTTCAATCACTAAAATGTGATTCGGCTCTATCCTTTCTGGGGGATCGAGCAAGCCGGTTTCGTGGTTGTAAATCGGCTTATCAATTGCTTGACCTTCTTTGAGCGCTTTGATTTGCTCATACATCAAGTCAAAATTGTTTGCCCTTGGGTCAAGTGCTGTTATCCCTGTTTCTTTGCGCTGTTTGCGATCCAGACAATGATAGTCATCCAAGCAGATAACTGTCATTAATTCTTCACCAAACAAATCTATTAAACGACGCAAAAATGTCGATTTACCACATCCGGAGTCTCCTGCTACTCCAATCAATACCACGCGTTCCGGCTTACTTGTCATAAATCTCCTCTAAATACTAAAGATGTGTCAATCAATAATTTTTTCACACAGCAGATTTTATGCTAGGAGTTTACCCAATACGGTTTATCCTGCGTTATTTCTATCCTGCAATTGCATGAAGCATCTGACGGGTATACAGCAAACTACTCGTTACCCGTCGTATAATTCTGCTTTTTAGCAGGTAAGTATTTAATCCTAGTGATTATTTTGATTCTAACAGAAGCCGTTATTCTATACAAGACTTGATGTCAATAAGAATATGAAGGCTAGATCGACCATCCCAATCATAGATCAGCAGATTTGGAAATAACCTTGACAAACGCACACTATTGGCGTGGCAAGGGGGGATCATTGCTTGTGACTTAATGGTTTAAGTTTGTTGAGTATCATTTTATAGTCTTGATAATGTTTGGATGAATTTTTTTTGGAGGAGGTGAGTTTAAGTTTGCGATCGCCCAATAGCATAAATATTTAAAGCAAGAATATATCCAAAGAAAGAGCTACTAACTTGTATCAGGCAGAAATATTGAAGAAGAGTGAGTGTGGGTATCACATCTGAAATAACAAAGCACTAATAGAGGTTGACAGAAGGATCACATAAGAGTGAAACTTAACTGTAGTTGTCGATCGCACTGCCTTGGCAGCCAGCGAGTCATCCCGCTATTTTTATCTATATTTGGATAAAAATATATGAGTGCGTTAGCAATCTTTGGATAATTCTTGGGAAAAAAGCTCAAGAAGACATCTTGTGGGAAACTGCATTATGTAAGAGCACAAGCCCATCCCTAGAATTTTAGCGATCGCCTGTGCCGTATCAAATTACGTCTTTGTAACTCTGAATGTTCGTAGCCGCAAATGTCCCAGTCGTGGAAATAATCATGACAGCAGGATAATGCACTTCTACTGATATTTTGATTGAATGTGGGACACTGCCAAAGTCGTGAAAATCTTTCTTAGTCGGAAGAATACCTTCCGTGATTGGCATTCACCGACATAAACTAACTTTCTGGGGGCAACTTACTATGCGCTTAGGTAGAAGTTATCTCCCTTTTGGGGGAAAAAGTTTAAGAAGAAAACATTAAATTGACTCATTATTAACATTCTCCACAAGACATATCCTTTACTTTAGAAGGTGAACAGGTGTGTTTTTTTCCATGCCTACATGTCTTTGGCGAGTGTACCTAGCAAGGCATTTGTTTGTAATGCCACTTTTCCTAATTGCAGCGTCTGTGTGAAACCGAAATCCGGTAAACTAAGACAGGCTTGTGGTGGGAAGGGTTTTTTTAGTAACGGTTAAGTAAATATCGGAGTGGTAGAACGAATGTACAATCTAGGTGCCCTTGAGGCTACTGCCAACCAAGAATCAGGTAGCCGCATCTTCCTCTACGAGGTGGTGGGTCTGCGTCAGAGTGAAGAAGCCGATCAAACGAACTACCCAATTCGTAAAAGTGGCAGTGTCTTCATCAGAGTGCCTTACAACCGCATGAATCAAGAAATGCGACGGCTCACTCGCTTAGGCGGCAAAATTGTTAGCATCCAACCAACAAATGCTCTTGAGCTTAATGGTAAATCCTCATCTGAAAGTGTAGACGAAGTAGTTAACAACGTCACTTCTGATGAGACTGCTAACATTGAAGGAAATGGTCAAGCCACACCTGTACAAGCTAACAGTGAAGTGAAAAGCTTAGGCAAATCACTCGACTCTGAGCAAGAACAGCCCAAAAAGGACAAAAAAGGCAACACCATGACTCAAGCGAAAGCCAAGCACGCTGATGTTCCCGTGAACACTTACCGTCCCAATGCTCCTTTTGTTGGGAAATGTATTTCTAACGAACCGTTGGTTAAAGAAAACGGGATTGGTATTGTTCAGCATCTCAAGTTTGACCTCTCTGGAAGTAATTTGAAGTACATAGAAGGTCAAAGTATTGGTATTATCCCACCAGGAGTAGACAAGAACGGTAAGCCGGAAAAACTCAGACTATATTCGATCGCCTCGACTCGTCATGGCGATGATGTAGATGATAAAACAGTATCTTTGTGCGTCCGTCAGTTGGAGTACAAGCACCCAGAAACCGCCGAAACAGTCTACGGTGTTTGCTCAACTCACCTGTGTTTCCTCAAGCCAGGAGACGAAGTCAAAATCACGGGTCCTGTGGGTAAAGAAATGTTATTACCCGATGACACAGATGCCAAAGTGATCATGATGGCGACAGGAACCGGTATCGCACCGATGCGGGCTTATCTGTGGCGCATGTTCAAGGATGCAGAAAGAGCCGCTAACCCAGAATACCAGTTTAATGGATTCGCTTGGTTAATATTTGGCGTTCCCACAACTCCAAACCTTCTCTACAAAGAAGAATTGGAAGAAATCGAACAAAAGTATCCTGATAACTTCCGTCTAACTTGCGCTATCAGCCGCGAACAGAAAAACCCCCAAGGTGGGAGAATGTACATCCAAGACCGGGTGGCAGAACACGCGGATGAATTGTGGAAGCTGATTAAAGAAGAAAAAACCCATACATACATCTGCGGTTTGCGGGGTATGGAAGAAGGTATCGATGCGGCACTGACAGCAGCTGCTGCTAAGGAAGGTGTAACCTGGTCTGATTACCAAAAGCAAATCAAGAAAGCCGGTCGCTGGCATGTAGAAACCTATTAATGGAGTTAGGAGTTAGGAGTACAGACGCGATGTTCCTCGCGTCTGTACAAAAGTTAGAAGTTAGGAGTTAAAGCTCATAACAGATAACCATAACTTAGGACTCATAAAAAGATAAAAGATAGTAGGTGGGGCATATGCCTCACCTACAATTGTTATTGGTGAAATTTGGTATAAACTTTGTGGGTGTGAAGCTGGGAATACTTGGATTAGGGACGGTGGGGACGGGTACGGTGCAATTATTGCAAGATTTGAAGGGACGTCACCCATTATTGCAAGAGATAGAAATACATCGGGTGGGAGTACGATCGCTTGATAGACCCCGCGCTGTAGAATTACCAGATAATGTTTTGAATACAGATTTAGAATCAATTGTCAATGACCCTGCGGTGGATATTGTTGTTGAATTGATAGGTGGATTAGAACCGGCGCGATCGCTTATCTTGAAAGCGGTTGAAAATGGTAAACATGTTGTCACCGCCAACAAAGCAGCGATCGCTCGTTTTGGTGATGAAATTTTCACAGCTGCCAATAAAGCCGGGGTATATGTGATGCTAGAAGCCGCTGTAGGTGGCGGTATTCCAGTAATTCAACCTTTGAAGCAATCTTTAAGTGTCAATCGCATTCATACCGTCACAGGTATCGTTAACGGTACAACCAACTACATCCTCACACGGATGCAAACAGAAGGCAGCAACTTCAACGATGTTTTAGCTGATGCTCAAAAGTTAGGTTACGCTGAAGCTGACCCCACAGCCGATGTGGATGGCTTAGACGCAGCAGATAAAATTGCCATCCTCGCATCATTAGCCTTTGGTGGACGCATCAACTTGCAAGACGTTTATTGTGAGGGAATTCGGCAAGTTAGCAAAACAGATATTGCCTACGCGGAAAAATTGGGATTTGTGATTAAATTGTTGGCGATCGCTAAAATAATCACCCCCTCTCCCCCTCTCCCCACTCCCCCCCTCTCCGTCAGAGTTCATCCCACCTTAGTACCCAAAGAACATCCATTAGCCAGCATTAACGGCGTTTATAACGCCATTCTCGTCGAAGGTGAACCAATAGGGCAAGTGATGTTTTTTGGTCCCGGTGCTGGTGCAGGAGCAACAGCTAGTGCAGTATGCTCAGATATTTTAAATTTAGTTGCGACTCTGAAAACGAGTACAGCCACCCCAAATCCGCTATTAGCTTGTAGCCATCAGCATTACTGCGAAATTGTACCAATGGCAGAACTAATTACCCGGTTTTACGCCCGTTTCCTCACAAAAGACCAACCCGGAGTAATCGGCAAATTGGGTACTTGCTTTGGCAAGTATGGCGTGAGTTTAGAGTCTGTGGTGCAAACAGGTTTTCAGGAGCAACTAGCAGAAATTGTTGTAGTCACCCACGATGTACGCGAAGGCAATTTTCGGCAAGCATTGGCAGAAATTCACACCCTAGAAGCGATAGACAGCATTCCTAGTTTGCTGCGAGTGCTGTGAAGGGGGGACGACTTGGGGACAAGGAGACAAGGAGACAAGGAGACAAGGAGAATAATTCTTCTTTCTCCCCATCCCCCCACTCCCTAATCTCAGATTTTTGTTTATATGAGTGGTGTAAAGGTGTCATCTATGGCTTAATTTGTTTAGATACAAATTTTACCTTTACCAAGGTAATTACGATGACAAATACACCTCCTGATCCTGAGTCATCTCAAAGAAATGCCCTCGGCTTTGATGAATTCATTGCTATTCTCGTAGCCTTTGCGACTATTGGAGCGGTTCTGTTTTGGGCATTTTCCCGCAAAGATTCTGGCTGGAACTTCAGCGTTTTGCCGTCACCCTCTCCTACGGCTTCTGTTGCGGTTCCCCCTAATACTCAGATACAACCAAATGCAAACTCAAATTTAAATACTGTGCCGTCGGCTCCACCTGCTACTGTAGATCAACCTACTTTAGTAAATCCCTCTCCATCTCCAGGGGCGATTCCGACGCTGATTTTGCCATTTCCGGTTGCTCCGGCTGCACCACCACAGGTGCAAATGTCGCCTTCTTCTAACACTGTTGCCGAACCATTTCGCGTGGTGACTCCTTCTGAGCAAAAGTCTACCATTCCACCGCCAATTGCCTTTAACGATGTGCCTAATGACTTATGGGCGAGCCGGTTTATTAATGTTCTTTCTTCTCGTAGGATTATTAAAGGCTTTCCTGATTATTCTTTTAGACCAAATCAGCCTGTAACTCGTGCTGAATTTGCGGCGATACTAGAAGAAGCCTTCAATAATAAGCTTGCTACGAACGCGATCGCTTTTAACGATATCCCAGCAAATTACTGGGCAAATCCAGCAATTAAGCAAGCTATCAACACCGGATTTCTCAAAGGTTATCCTGACAAAACCTTCAGACCAAACCAAAAAATTCCGCGAGTGCAAGTTTTAGTTGCCCTTGTTAGTGGATTGAATTTGAAAGAACCTACTTCTGCCGATAAGGCTTTAAGCGTCTTCAAAGATGCTAAAGAGATTCCTAACTATGCGATCGGCAAGACAGCGGCTGCTACGGCAAATAATCTTGTGGTAAACTACCCAGATCCAAACACCTTTGCTCCCAACAGAGAAGCTACCCGTGCTGAGGTAGCAGCGATGGTTCATCAAGCTTTGGTGCGAACGGGAAGGCTACAACCAATTCGATCTGAAAATATTGTGCGCTCGCCGCAATAATTTTTGCAATGCCAGCGTTCGGCTAAAAAATAAAATATGTTCTCTTTGGTCTCCGATAAAAGAAGGATAAAGTATATAAAAATTTATACATTATCCTTCATCCTTTATTCGGTAAAACATGTCAAAAATTGAACGTATTGTAGAGACGTTCCACCGGAACGTCTCTACGATTCATCCCACGGTTATGCAATGCTCAATCTTTAAGCGTCTTTGCCGACAACTTGTGATTTGAGCGTTGTGATTTCACTAGTTAACTCTTCACGAGTTGAGGCTTTGAGTAAATAGCGGTAAACAAACCACGCAGAGTATCCAATACCAATCAACTCAAAGGTAGGTGCCACTAAAGGAATATCATTCAAAGCATCCAATACTGCCAAGAGTACCTTGACGCTTACAATCGCTCCCAAAATTAAACCAATGCTAACTAGGGGCTGTTTATACTCATTGAAAAAGTTTCCCAGGTATTCGGGCAGTGTTGCTAAAAATTGCGAAACTTGTTCTCCGTATTGTCGCAATTGATCCTGAGTTTCCGCGGGGGGCTGGATTTTGGTTATGGTTCCTGTTTGATTGTTGATATCTGTCATAGTTGCTTCTGGGGACTTGGTTTCCTTGTATTCCGGTTCTTGCATTTGCGCTTCCATAATTTTTACAGTTGAGTGACTCTCATCCGGACAGTTACAACCAATCAGCACGACTGATTATAGAGTACAAAAAAGTTTCGGTTTGCTATCACCATAATTGCCTGTTTCTACTACTTCATCGACTACAAGGTAGAAACCGAGTAGAAAGATATAAGTTAGAAGGCAGCTTTCTTGAGTTCAAAGTGAGGATTCTTTCGTTGATTGCGTGGAAATCCAACTCAAATCCTTGTTTGCAGTGATCGAACATTCTGTAAGTGAAGAGCGATCGCCCTCAAAACAGTACAAATCATGCGAAAATCAGTCCACCTCTTACTTATACAAGCCTAAATGCCGATTTTACACGATATTAAAGCTATCTTAAGCTGCGATCGTCAATTAACTTATTGGTATTAATATTCATACGTAATAAAAAATTTTAGATATTAAAATACTCTCTAATTTTGTACGTTTATATAGTACAATACTAAGCGCTTTCAAAACTTGAGTTTATTCGACTTAATCGAGAATAGATACATCCCTAATAGATTTTTCGCATCAATCACAGCAAAAAAACAGGCGGATTCAAGGATAATACTTGCAAACAGCAAGTTACTTACCGCCAAAAACCGCCAGCCAGTATTTTATTTACCCTCCAGGTTCGACAGTGACGCTCAAGAGCGTCTCTGCTTCTCCCGAAGGCAGAAGACTGCGACTGTCTGACATGCCAGCCAAATTCAACTTAGCGCCAATCGGGAATCTCTGCGTCTTCACCCCCAACACCGATACCTGTATAAAATATATCAGCGTCAGCGATATTTAAATCGTTCATTGATGCCTGATACACATTAGAATCATGGATTGTCGCTTTAGTCAAATTTGCCGCATTCAGATTAGCTTGCTTAAAATTAACATTGGTGAGATAAGCCGAACTTAAGTTAGCACCACCCAAATTGGCGCTAGTTAAATCAGCACCTTCAAGATTTGCACCATTGAGGTTGGCTCCTTCCAGATTTGCTTCTCTCAAGTCAGCACCAATTAAATGAGCACCACTAAGGTTGGCTCCTGATAGATTGCACTTAACACATTCCCCAGTTGTAAGCAGTTTTTGTAAATCCTGCGGATTTTTAGCGTTAACTACATTAGCAAAAAATAGGGGAGCTGCCAAGATTAAAGCTGCTAATAGCTTAAGTTTCATAATTATTCGCCTTTGCAACATCAGTTGCATCCGTTCTGTTCCTCACAATTTCTATTATCTCACTAAATTCTTTGAGGATACAGATTGACTATACAATTAATTTGTGATATACGTGTGCTTTGTAAGGATATAGAAATGCTATAAATTCAATAGATAAAATTTTGAGAAATACTGTTGCTTTTTCTGTTCTGGCTGATTAGCTAACCTCAATAAATTTCTTCTGTTAAATATTTTTAAAATGAGAAATTATTCGACATAATTTATCTTGTATTGATGAGTATTTATTCCTAAGTAAATAAGCGACAGTTTGACTCAGTTAATAGTACCAATAAATTTAGGTAGAGAGAAAATGATTCTCGTCTACCAAAAAATCATAAGTTAATTTGTTATTGAATATACAAAAAATCTCGCATGTACTGGTTAACTAACTTAGGCTGCTCTTGCTGCACCCAATGACTACAATTGGGAATATATTTGATTTGAAAGTCTCTCACATAAGCTTCTGTTCCATAAGTTAGTTCTTTTCCCAGTGCGGTATCTTTTTCTCCCCAAATCATTAAAGTTGGCACTTCTAAAATACCCCAATTTGGCTTTAGTAATCTTTGTTGAAAAACGTTGCGATAATAATTTAACATTGCAGTTAAAGCACCGCGTTTCGCAGCGGCATCTTTGTAAGCATCCATATCTGCTTTGGTGAAAACACTTTTCTCAACTGCCATAGCTTTAAAAGCAGTTTCAATTGGTTGATAATCTCCGCTTTGAATTAATAATTCTGGTATTAAAGGCAGTTGGAAAAAGAAGACATAAGAACTGCGTAGTAATTGTTGAGGAGTGCGGAAACCTTGGGCAAATTTGGCGGGATGGGGTAGATTGAGTATTATTAATTTATCTACCATTGCCGGATATTCGTAAGCGAAATTCCAGGCGATCGCACCTCCCCAATCATGCCCTACTAAAACACACTTTTCATATCCCAATCCTTGAATTACGCCCTTGACATCTTTGACAAATTCATCCATCACATAAGCTGATTGCTCACTCGGTTTGTCGCTGTCATTGTAGCCGCGCAAATCAAGAGCAACGACTTTATAATATGCAGCAAATTCAGGTATTTGATGCCGCCAAGAGTACCAAAATTCCGGAAATCCATGCAGCATTAACATTAAGGGACCTTCCCCTTGAGTGACGTAGTGCAGTTTAATTCCGTTAGTAGTGATATATTCGTGCTGCCAAGAACCTTCAATTAGAGACATAATTAATTTGAGGCTAAAAAAATATTGTCTGATAATGTAACAGATGTTTAAATGATAGTTTTGTATTGTGTGTTATTAACTCTATTGAAAGACAGTATTATTAAAAGAACATTTTAGTATGAGGATAAGAAAATTCGCCCAAGGATAGATGCAAAGCATAGGTAAAATTTGGTAGAAAGATAAATATAATTCTCCCCAACTACCATGACACAACAGCTGACACACCAAACTTCAATGTGGGTCGAGCGACTGGCGCGATTTGGCTATGCGTCAAAAGGAGTAGTTTACGGTACTGTCGGGCTACTAGCAGCGCAGACAGCTTTTGGCACTGGTGGTAGAACAACTGATACTCAAGGCGCTCTCCAGACAATTGTAAATCAGCCATTCGGTAAATTTTTGCTAGCTTTAGTTGCTATCGGCTTGATTGGTTTTGTAATTTGGCGTTTTGTACAGGCAATTAAAGACCCAGAAAATAAAGGCACTGATGCTAAAGGTTTGGCACAGCGAATTGGTTATGCAGCTAATGGTTTGATTTATGGAAGTTTAGCTCTAAGCGCTGTGAAACTCATCCTTGGTTCTGGCGGCGGTGGTAATAGTAATTCCACCGAAGATTCAACGGCGCGTTTACTTTCTCAGCCCTTCGGTCAATGGTTAGTTGGAACTGTGGCGGCGTTTGTTATCGGTTTAGGTTTTTATCAGTTTTATAATGCTTTTAGCGGCAAATTTCGTAAAGAACTTAATCTAACTGAGTTAAGCAATAAAGAACGCCAGTGGGTAATGGCAATTTGCAGATTTGGTTTAGCGGCACGGGGTATAGTATTCTGCATTATCGGCTGGTTTCTGATTGAGGCAGCAAGACAATCTAAAGCAAGCGCAGCCGGAGGTTTAGATGAGGTGTTACAGACACTAGCGCAACAACCAAGCGGACCTTGGGTTTTGGGTATTGTGGCATTGGGCTTGGTAGCTTATGGTATTTATATGGTGATACAGGCGCGGTATCGTCAACTAGTTACGCCTTAAAAGGTGCAGTGTCAGAAACTTTGGTGTTTTAGAAATGACAATAATTGAAACGCGGGGCGTCTGGCTGACTACTACTGGTAGTCAGGTTTTCAAGTCAAGGGAACGCATTGCGGAAGCGATGGATTTTCTGGCTCAGACGGGATTTAACGTAGTATTTCCCGTGGTTTGGACTAAGGCGCTGACGCTGTATCCTAGTAAAGTGATGCAGCAGACTTTTGGTGTGGAAATTGACCCGCTTTTTGTCGGTCGTGACCCTTTAGCAGAAGTGATTGCAGAGGCACGTCGGGTTGGGCTAAAAGTCATTCCTTGGTTTGAATACGGCTTTGCCAGTTCCTACAATTTGAATGGGGGGATGTTGCTGGAGAAAAAACCTGAATGGGCTGCACGCGATCGCGATGGCAATTTAGTTAATAAAAATGGCTTTGAGTGGCTCAATTCCCTTGACCCTCAAGTGCAAAATTTTATGTTGAACTTGATGCTGGAAGTTGTGAAGAATTATGATGTTGATGGTATTCAAGGAGACGATCGCCTGCCAGCCTTGCCTTCTGAAGGAGGTTACGACCAGGTAACTGTGCAACGCTATCACCAGCAATTTCGGAAAAATCCGCCACGAAACCCTCAGGATAAGCAATGGTTGCAATGGCGAGCAAATATTCTCACCGACTTTTTGGCGCGTCTTCATGAAAAAGTCAAAGCGGTAAATCCGAACATTTTAGTGTCAATGGCTCCGAATATTCATGATTGGGCATTGAAGGAATATCTGCAAGACTCTCCCAAATGGTTGGAGCAGAAAATAGTAGATACAATCCACCCACAGATTTATCGCCGTGATTTTCCAAGTTACAAATCTATTATCGATCAGTTGGTAAAAAAGCAGTTTGCAGTGATGTCGCCGAGGTTAGCACCAGGAATTCTGATTAAGCTGGGAAATTACTTGATAAGTCCAGAATATCTGATGCAGGCAATCGAGTACAATCGCGATCGCGGTATTTGTGGAGAGGTATTCTTTTTTTACGAAGGTTTGCGAGATAATAATAACGCTCTGGCTAAGGTATTGCAAAATAATGCTTATGCTCAAATTGCCTCATTTCCCTCTTTGTCGGATTGGAGTAACGTTGCTGTGAGCAACAGTAAGCCATCTGCAAATTGGCTAGGTTTGCTTAATTTTTGGAGAAATATTTCGTAGTGAGGGCTTCAGCCTTCGTAACAAGAATAATCTATAGGGCTTCAGCCCTAACTACCAAATATCTGCCAATTACTTTAAATTTGATGCTATCACTTTATCGGCAGTCAAGTTAAATTTGTCTTGGTAATTAAATACATACGTTACTGTATCAGCTTCCTGAATTTTTCCGTTTTGAAGGATTTTCACATTCCCAGTCAAAACAACTTTGCGTTCTTTGGGGAATACTTCAGCTTTATCTGCTGTGGCATTAATCTTCGCAGCTTTAAAATCGAACTTGACATTACCTTGCCAAATATACACATCCGCAACTGTTGCAGTTGATTGGTTGATAGGTGTCATCGCTGATGCCTGTGAGTTTAGCTGTTGAGCGCCAACAGTGTTTATGATTACAGAAAGTGAAGCTACAGTGATTAAACTTGCCGGCAGTAAGAAAGACAAAAGAATACGCCGAATAGATAGGGAAGTCATAATTAAATCTCGAAAACTCTATTTTTGCCGTTTGTCTGCTGTGAATTTATCACACATTGGTAACTATATAAATGTAACTTTAGTTATATGTATAAATTAATTTTACGGTTATCTATTTTATCGTTATATTTACAGGGTTAGCTTTCACCATTTTTGTTAGTTAATTTGTCTGCCAGTTAATTTTTTTAGGGCGATCGCATGAAACATCAATCTCACATACAAGACGTAATCAAAACTCTCAAACACGATTTACCAACACTTTTTCAAGAGGATATTTCCTACGATATCTATAGCCAAGATATCTATTTTCGCGATCCGGTCAATAAATTTAAAGGCAAAATCAACTATCGGATTATCTTTTGGACTTTGCGATTTCACGCTAAATTATTTTTTACGCATATTTATTTCGACCTGCATGAGGTGCATCAACAAGCTGAAGATACTATTTTGGCAAAGTGGACGGTTCGGGGGATTTTGCGTGTTCCTTGGAAAGCGCGTATATTTTTTAATGGTTACTCTACTTACAAACTGAACTCAGATAATCTCATATATGAGCATATCGACACCTGGGATCGCAAGCCAAGTGAGATTTTGAGCCAGTTTATCCGCAAAAAAGGAAGCGATGAAGCTTAGATTTTCATCTAATTAGTTAACTTTTGCGTAGTTTGAGGCTTTGGCGAAATATATATCTTAAGATTGTCTTTAGATTCTGGAAACCAGTGTTATGCTAGTAACCAGAGAACAAGCTCTAGCAGTGGGGATATATCCGATGAGCTCTTCGATATTACGTCAGATTTGGCTTGTGATTGAGGAAACCCAGACCAATATTCTTTTGGGATTCAATGATGCGGAACTAACTCAGCAGTTATTAAGGCAGTTGGAAAATAAGAAATTCCTCACTAGTGAAGAAACCAGCGCCATAAGTACTTACATTAGTTCTAGAGTTCCGTTAATTCGTGATTTAGCTCTAGCACGGATGGCGTAGAATGATTTACACCTATTCGGCTTGCAACATTTGCAGCTTTTAGCAGGCGATCGCTACAGTCAAGTTGCAAGCGTTCACAAAGAATCTCTGAAAGCACAGCAGCTTCATGCGTACAAGTAGAAATATCCATCAATGCTTCTACGGGTGTTTCAAACATACATGCCTTCTCCTGGAAAAACAACACGCTCAAAGTCCCAATTGGGAACATTTGAGATTTTAGCGACCTGGATTTGGCTAGTGACATTAATGTAGTAGCAAAGAACAAACTGAGAACTAGCAACAGGCGATGAGTTCAGCATTTTAACCACAATAATATAAGCTAGATGATCTAATCGGGGAAAATCAGATTAAATCTTAGCTAGTACAACAGGTGCAGAAAACTGTAATGCGCGAAAATTCTCATTTTTGTTTCTGATTCTGCCTTTCTGCACTAGCGGCTTTGATTAGCTAGAGAAATTCCCAATATTAGTAACAAATAGTACTATCTATTTTAGAGCGACAAATGCAACTCTTGTTTCAAAAGATATAGATGTATTTGATGTATTTATCGTTTTTTTATATAAGTTATTGTTAGAAAATCTTCAGAAAACTAGATTTTCTTAATTATTTATTTAGAATTTCTCATAGGTTTAGATTTAAATCTAATTAGATTCGCATGTAATTCAAGTTGCCGATTAAGTTTTAATTGTTCTTGATAAGTTGAGCGCGATACGCATACGCTACTAGTGTAAAAATAATGCGATCGCTTTAATGTTACATTTAGAAAAAACTAAATCTTTTTCTAAATTTACAAAAGTCCGAAAAGATTTTGAATGGCTAATTTGGCAAGATGATATGGTTCCACAAATTGTCACTAAGACTACTGCGGTTAAGGCAAGAGAAAAGGTCAAAGATTTTTTTATGATAATTATTGAAAAATTGTCTCAAGGAACAGATAAGAAAAATGTGATCAAGGAGATAATTGCTGAAAAAGAAAAAGGTTTTAGCACTTTAAAAACTAAAGCCAGAAGTAATACAAGCGATACCCCAGGCAAAGAATTCTCACGAGAAACAAAAGCAGCAGCTTTTATCAGAGATGCTTTACCTGGTTCTCCACGATGTAAAATCTGTGAAGGCTATCTCCCCAGTCGCATTAACTCTATAGATCACATTAAAAGAAAAGCAGATGGTGGCTTAGGTACTTTAGATAATGCACAGTTGGCTCACCCATATTGCAATACAACATTCAAGAATTAAATATTCCGAAGCCAGCCATGAAACTAGATGTAGATGTCAGGTGCGTTACGTTTCACTAACCTACCTTACTTGCTGGATATTGCTGCAAAACTTGCTGTAAATATTGCCCAGTATAAGACTTCGGATTCTTCGCAACTTCCTCCGGTGTCCCCGCTGCAATAATTTCTCCACCTTTGTCACCACCTTCGGGACCCAAATCTATCAACCAGTCAGAACAACGAATCACATCTAAATTGTGTTCAATTACTAAAATGGAATTTCCTTTATCTACCAAACGTTGCAACACATCTAACAATTTGTGGACATCGTAAAAAGATAAACCTGTAGTCGGTTCATCAATTAAATAAAGCGTCTTTCCTGTAGCGCGACGTGATAATTCAGTTGCTAATTTCACCCGCTGCGCTTCTCCACCAGATAAAGTTGTTGCTGGTTGTCCTAGTTGAATGTAACCCAGTCCCACATCAACCAAAGTTTGTAAGCGCGTAAAAGCTTTGGGAATATTTTGGAAAAAGTCTAAACTTTCCTCAACCGTCATATTGAGAACATCAGAAATAGACTTATCTTTGTACTTCACTTGCAAAGTTTCCCGATTGTATCTTGCACCTTTGCAAACTTCACATTGGACGTAAACATCAGGCAAAAAGTTCATTTCAATGACATTCACACCCTGTCCGCTGCAAGCTTCACAACGTCCACCTTTAACGTTAAAAGAAAATTGTCCGGGTTTGTAACCTCTCGCTTTAGCTTCTACTGTCTGCGTAAATACTTCGCGAATAACATCAAAAACGCCTGTGTAAGTTGCAGGGTTAGAACGCGGTGTGCGTCCAATTGGCGATTGGTCAATTACAATCGCTTTATCAACAGCATTTAATCCTTTAATTCCTTCTAGGTGCTTGGGTAAAGGAACTTTCTTTGTAAGTTGATGTTGCAACGCTGGATAAAGTAATTCATTAATTAAAGTAGATTTTCCCGAACCAGAAACACCAGTAACAGCGACGAGTTTACCTAGGGGAATTTCTACATCAATATTTTTTAAGTTGTTGCGATGGGCATTTGTAATTGTCAAATTTCGCCCATTTCCTTCGCGGCGTTTTCCTGGAGTTTCAATTACTCGTCGTCCCGATAAATACGCACCAGTTAAAGATTTTTCGGCTGTTAATAAGGCTTGGAAATCACCTTGAGCAATTATATATCCGCCGTGAATTCCTGCACCGGGACCAATATCAACAATGTGGTTAGCTGCACGAATTGTTTCTTCATCATGCTCAACTACAATTAATGTATTACCCAAATCGCGCAATTTAGTTAAAGTTTGCAGCAAGCGTCCATTATCTCTTTGATGCAAACCAATACTTGGTTCATCTAAAACGTAGAGAACTCCTGTTAAACCAGAACCAATTTGAGTTGCTAAACGAATTCGTTGCGCTTCTCCACCTGAAAGTGTCATCGCTGGACGGTCAAGGGTAAGATAATCTAATCCGACATCGAGCAAAAATTGCAATCTTGATTTAATTTCCCGCAGTACTAAATCAGCGATTTGCAACTGGCGATCGCTCAACTTTAATTGATCAACTTTCTGGCGACAATCGCGAATCGATACACCACTTAAATCTAACATGCGATACTGTCCCAACCGCACCGCCAAAGCTTCCGGTTTTAAGCGTTTTCCGTGGCAAACTTCACAGGGTTGATCTACTAAAAACTGCTCTAATTTCTGCTTAATTAATTCCGAACCGCCCTCATACTGTCGCTGTAAAATCGGAATCGCACCTTTATAGCTGTGCCTATTTTGTTGTTCTGCGGTTCCATCTTCTCCATACAAAATAACTTGGCGCTGTTCATCTGTTAACTTATACCAGTTATTTTGAAGCTCAAAATCATAAGCTTGCCCAAGTTTATATAATAACTCCAAATAATAGGAATTATCCTTCTCTGACCAAGGTGCGATCGCCGCATACACAGGTGCTTCTGGATCGGGTACTACCAAATCTGGCGAAAATCTTCTTAAACTCCCTAGTCCATGACAATCAGGACAAGCACCATAAGGTGAGTTAAACGAGAACAATCGCGGCGATAATTCTTCCATTACCGCTCCATGTTCTGGACAAGCAAAATTTTCTGAAAATACTAATTCTTGTTCGCTTGTCTGTTGTTCGTTGTCAGAGGACGGAGTAATGAGTATGGTAGCAATACCATTTGACTGTTTTAAGCACGTAGAAAGAGAATCCACCAAACGCTCTTGTATCCCATCTTTTTTCACGAGACGGTCAATTACTACTTCAATGGTGTGAGTAAAATTCTTATCTAAGTCAATCGAGTCAGATAGTTCTCGCACTTCCCCATCAACGCGGATGCGGACAAAACCTTGAGAGGCAAGACTTGATAACAGCTTTTTATGCGTCCCTTTTTTACCTCGGACAACCGGCGCGAGGATTTGGAAGCGTGTACGATCTGGTAGATCCATAATCCGATCAACCATCTCGTCGATAGTTTGCGGTGCAATACAGCGATCGCATATCGGACAATGCGGCTCACCAGCACGCCCAAACAACAAACGCAAGTAATCGTAAATTTCTGTTACAGTCCCAACCGTGGAGCGCGGGTTATGAGAAGTTGATTTTTGGTCGATGGAAATCGCCGGACTCAAACCTTCAATCGCTTCGACATCCGGTTTATCTAATTGTCCTAAAAATTGCCGTGCGTAAGCGCTGAGAGATTCGACGTAGCGACGCTGCCCTTCGGCAAAAATGGTATCAAATGCTAAAGAAGACTTACCAGAACCAGAAACGCCAGTAAAGACAATCAGGCGATCGCGCGGCAATTCTAAATCAATATTTTTCAGATTATGCTGCCTTGCGCCCCGAATCCGAATGGTATTCTGGCTATTAGGGTTGGGGTGAGGAAGATGACCATTTAAGGATGATGCAGCAAGCTTTTGATCTGACATATCGGCAGGCTGAATAAATAGAGGCAGCGCGTAACAGTCCTTAATAATACTACTTTTAATGCGGTCTTAATAGAACAGTCGTACTGCTGTTTTATAGGTTGTGATTTTACTACTTTTGATAGACTCATACCTGACGACAAACAGAAAAACGCGGATCAACTACGCCCGCGTGGAAAAATATTAGCAGAACAATTAAGAGCGCTGGAAGTAGAACCGGAAATTTAACATAGAAAAAATAGCGATCGCTCTTTTCGGAGTATCGCTTCAAACCATTACACTTCTTAAATTTTTTAAATGGCTCAGGTGTGACTCGAACACACGACCTCAGGCTTATGAGTCCCACGCTCTAACCAACTGAGCTACTGAGCCATATCTTCTTAATGCCTTCCTAAATATAGCAGAAAAATTTTTTCCTGGCTAGCCTTTAACTCAATTATTTTTCTCGCTCCTCAAGGCAAAGAAGAATATTACCTAACACAGATGAGGGAGTAGGAAATAAAATCTTCACCACTCCCGGCTCATTACTCCCTAGTAGCGGTGATCAAAAGCGTTCATAGGGAGTTTTACCTTCTTAACCAAAAAGACAGCCAGGAACTACACGCGAGGGGCTAGCAAGGCGATTGGATTAACAGGACCTTTTCCTGATGCATGAATTTCAAAGTGGGTGTGTGGACCAGTACTAAAGCCTGTGCTGCCCATTAAAGCAATTGTGTCACCTTGGCGGACTTGTTGACCTGCCTGCACTAGAATCTTGCTGTTATGACCGTAGCGAGTCATGCTGCCATCCTCATGGCGGATATCCACAAGATTGCCGTAGCCACCTCTATTCCAACCAGCTTTTTCGACTACACCGTCAGCCGATGCGTAAATTGGTGTACCTGTACCATTAGCAACGTCAATACCTTTGTGTGGACGTCCCCAACGGCGCCCAAAGCCAGAGGTTAAGACACCCTTGGCGGGCCAAATATAAGCAGTGGTCATTGTAGAGGGAGCGGGCATGGTCGGGTCAATCGCTCTGGGTAAGTATCTATCGACTGCTGCTGTTAAAGGCGGTAAATCTGGAGAAACAGTCCTTCCACGCATTGCCCCAAGAGATGCAGAAGCATCAACACCAACAGGAGGTGTAGCAATTCTCACGCTTGGTCTGTTGCCGCTAGGATTCAACTGACGTGATGTTTGATTAATAAAAAAGAAGTCTGGATTAACTGCGTTGTTGGTGGGTTGAGTCGCACGGAATTGCGGCTGAACAGGTTGAGCGCTATAGTTAGGTGCCATCGGTCTAGGAACGGGGATGGGCACTGCAACATTGTTCACTCTGTTAACGGGATTCGACACCGCGAAATTATCTGGCTGAGAAACAGGAATCGTCACCGCAGCTTCGTTGCTTGGGGATTCTGTAGGTACGATTACGTTACCAGATTGTTGAGCGCGATATTTCGTCCGTAATTTCTCAATTTCGTCTTGTAAGCTACGCAGGCGCGGGTTATTATTTTTTGCCCGTGTTACTTCTGGCGGCTTTTTCGCCAGTTGCATTTGATTCAACTTTTGTGGGATTGGGCTGTCACCACCGATGCCATAAGCGGGGGCTGTGGTGAGGTCTGTTGTGGGCTGAATCGCAGTTGCTTGAATCTGGTTGTCAGAAATTACTGCTGTCGGGATGGTAACACTGTTGTTAGTCGTGAATGATGGCTGTTGCAGTTCTGTTGCAGCTAAACCAGCACTAAATGTGTTTCTGCCCTTAGTGGCAATCTCAGGGGCACTGTTGGACTGCATAGGAGTCACTGCTGCGACACTTGGCACTGTGGCATTAGTGCGATTTTCGGCAGCCGGAACTGTGAGTTTTTGATTTATTCGCAGTTCGTTGGGATTGTTGAGATTATTTGCCTTGATTATTTCTGAGACTGAAGTACCGTGATCGGAAGCGATCGTTGCTAATGTATCTCCAGGCTTAACTTCGTAAGCTGTAAATACAGATGGCGCTACAGGTACGTTTCTCGCTGCTGTTGGTGCTGGTACTGGCTTAGAACTTGCATTTCCTAGCTTTGCCTGCTTTAACCTTGATACGAGGTTTGCTTGGCTGGCATCGGTAGCATTTTTCGATTGCTGTAACGCAGTGTTATTTGCGTTCAACTGTGGTGTTTTTTCCACCGCAATCGTCGGTGCAACCGAGTTTGTTGCTTGTGATAACTTGGCCTCCTCAGACCGCCACTCCGCCAGACTTCTTCTTAAACGGTTCGATTTTTCTTGTAAACGATTGATTGCAAAGTCTTGCTGTGCCCTTAGTTCAGGATTTACTTCACTGGTTGAGCTTGCTGCCGAAACTAGTGTTTGTGGTTGGGCATTCAACGATATGCTTTGAACGCCAGCAATTCCACTGCGATCGCTTTGCTCATTGGCATAACTCTTGGGAATGCTTACTTTTTGTGCGACTTTGGGGTGGAAATTGACCGACTGTTGAATTGTGCCACTTGTCGTTACAACAGGTGCAGCAACTTGCAATTTAGCTTGAAGCTCAGGCAGTTGTGAAATTGCTGTTGGTTGCACAATACGAGGAGTTTCAGGCACGCTTACTGATGCAATGGCTTGATATTGCAGTTTTTGTATGGGTGCAAATTTCACCTCGGTGTTAGGAGCCGCAGGAATTGTTGAGGCTGTGTTTTGATTGCCTACAGGAGCTGCTGCTTGGGCTTGGTCGCCTTGTCGAGTCACCAGCAGGCTGGTAGCTCCCATTGAAATTGCCAAACCAATCATGGCGGCTTTTGTTCGTTTTTGGCGGTTAATGTATGGATTAACCACGTTTAGTTGTTCCACTGGGGCATCATCACTGGGGGGATTTTCAAGCACAGCCTTCACTTTCTCCTTTAATGCTCGTTTCAAAGACGACCTCCTATGATCTACTAGCGCTTAACTGACCCCGATCTTGAATTCGGATACTAGTCAATGATCTAGATCACATTGAACCACAGATCAAGATCACACTCACCAGAGATACTTACGCAAGATTATCTTGCTTCTCTGATTTCGACAAGTTCATTACACCAAGCAGCAAAATTTCAAGTTGCTGTGCTTACTTGTCCGTTCCACTTTTCTACACCTGGGGATATATGCTTTTTGCAGTCGTCTAGTGCTTATATTGCTTTGATTAGCGCTTAATCGACAAATAAAAATTTGCCCTCGTTCGCCAGATCTCAGCTAAGACTTCTTGAAAAGCGATGCTCCCTACTGTAGATATCTTCTTGATTTATGCACCCAATCCGCCTTCCCAACACGAGACTTTACGTTGATTATTCCCTAAAATACAACCGTATAAGCTCAGACGCAGTTTTTTGCTGTTCAAATATTACTTTTTCAGCAAAAATAGCTCAAATGCTTTAGAAGACAACCTTCCAGGGCTTTTGTTCCCCAAAGGATATAGCTTCAAATTCATGAATAGCTATCACTCAGGTCGGACACCCGCTCAAACTTTATATACAAATTTCTTATATAACATCACCTAATTTTCTAAGTATTTTTCACTATAATTTGTTAACAAGTCTTTTTAAAGTATACTAGTTAACATTGTTCTTTAAGAAAAACAAGAATTTTTCCTTAAAAAACAGATTTTCTTGGCAATCTATGTAAATAAGTACACTTAAACCAATACTTAGCATAGCACTTGAAGTATGTTCGCCTTGGTATTTAGGAACATACTTCAAGTGCTATGGTCTGGCTTACTCTTACTGTAAATAGCCCAACTGACGACGGGCTTCAAATAGACTCACGGCAACACTTACTGAAAGATTCAAGCTGCGAACATTCTTCTGGGACATAGGAATATGTAGAGTGGCATCGCAAGTAGACAAAACTGTTGGCGATAAGCCAGTAGTCTCACTGCCAAATAGCAGCCAGTCCGAAGCTTGAAATTGAAAGTTTGCATAATTAAAAGTACCGCGAACACTAAAGCCCAACAAGGAGCCACCACGCTGCTGATGTACAACCTGAAACGCTTCTAGCGATTGGTGACAGTGTAGCTTTACATAGGGCCAATAATCTAAACCTGCCCTTTTTAAATAGCGATCGCTAATTTCAAAACCCAATGGTCCAACCAAATGTAATTCAGTACCCGTAGCTGCACAAGTACGGGCAATATTACCTGTGTTGGGAGGAATTTGTGGATTTACTAAAACTACCTGAGGCATTTGCAATCGGATAAATGTATACAAATCAACAATGTATCAAAACAGCCATATTTACCTATAAATAATTTCTATATATAACTTTTGTTAATATTTATCAACGAATACCAATGATTAGATATTTAAAACAAAGCAATAATCTTCGCAGAACAATATCTGAGGCTAATTTTTGTTTTTGATAAAGAAATATTAAATTTTATGTGAAGAAGTGATCTATAAAAATAAATGCCCAGCCCGGAGGGTTCGCCATTTATTTATTCTTTCTTGGAGAAGCGCGTCTCTATGAGGGAGAAGGAGAGACGCGTTCGCGTTGGCATTATCCTAAAAAAACTGACTTTTTTTCTCTTGGGAGCAATTTATTACTTACTTCCAAACAGGATGTGCAGTCTTAAGCCACTAAGGAAGAACACAATTTGTTTTCTAGTTCAATTTCTCGTTCTCGCGTGGCACGAATAGCCTGGGTAATGACGCAAGTCGTATCAAAACCTACAGAATGCAGTTGCAGCCACTGTTGAGCCTCATTGCCTTCGCGGAGTATTTTTTGTAAAGGCGAAAGGAAACAGCCAAAGCCATGACGTTTGGCGATCGCGGAAACTTCGTTACTTAATTCGGCAATCCAATCTCTAGCAAGAATGCTTCTGCCATCTTGCCAATGTATTAGTTGAGCATCAAGGCTAGCAGACGCTGCTGCTGCTTCGTTGCTTGCTGTGAGGGTTATTAATTCTTCGGGTGAGAAGTTGCTTTGGGTAAGCGGATCGATATGCGGATTCTCTATTATCTGTAATAAACGCGCTTCTAGCAAGGCGGTAATTGCCAGTAAAGCGATCGGATCTGTTACTAAGTCGCAAATTCGCAGTTCTAAGCGATTTAAATCGTAAGGACGGCGATCGCCATTTGGTCGTACCGATACCCACAAATGACGAACATTTTGCATTGTACCTGCTGCTAGTTGATTTTCCACCCATTCAATATGATGAGCGTGGCTGGCAAATAACGGCACATTAGCAGGCGTTTGCGGGAATAAGCCCCAACGGGTAGAGTGATACCCAGTTGCTTTGCCATCGATAAAGGGAGAAGAAGCACTTAAAGCTAAATACAAAGGCGCTTCTAAGCGGATAATTCGACATGCCCGCATTAATAATTCCGGGTCGCTAATGCCGACATTTATGTGAACGCTAGCGGTGACGACTTTGGTACCGTAGCTTTGCTCAATGTAGTCGTGATATGGATTGTTGGGGTCGGAACGATAAAAGCGATCACTACCACTCAAAGATAAAGTGCTTCCGGGAATCAGCGTGTAATTGCCCAATTCTTTGAGGTAGTTTCGCAGTTGCAGCCTCGGACGCAACAAAGCGCATAATAGCTGCTCATAATTGTGCAATGGTGCGGTTATGTATTCCACATTTCGGCTATCTGGCTCCCGCACAAATCCGTCTAAAGATGCCACAATTTTGTCGGAGAGTCCCACGATTTCTCCTTGAGGCGTGCCTGTGTACATCTCTATTTCAAAGCCTTTTGATAGCACCACTTTATTCTCCTCGCCTCTTATAGCTTATAAATTGTATCGAATTAGACGAATTTTCGCTTGGGCGTGATAATTAATTAATAATTAAGAATGGTCTGAAAATACATCAAAAACATCTAGGGATCGGTAGACATGTAAATCTTTATATTTCCTCCTTTTGTTAGAGGCGATACTGCTGATAAATATGACTCGTTGGTGCATCGCCCCGAAGAGTGACGCCACACAAGCGACTTCATATCATAGCGCGTACCCGCCACCGATAACGCAGGCAACGGGGTAGCCAGCAGGTACACAGGTACTTAATACCTGCATTTCTCGGCGGAAAATGCCACTATCGGTTAAAGCTAATTTTCCTAAGCGATCGCCTACATGAGCGTCAAGACTATGGGGAAGAGCCACTGGACACGAAGCCGATAAGCTTCAAAGGTAGAAAAGGGCAATTAGAAAAACTTAAAACCGTCCCCAACTGGCAAGAACGGCTTAGAGATTTTGTTGATGAATTAATTGAAGACATGGACAACCAGTAAGCTCTGGGTAGCTTTGTCCAGATTTTAAGTTACAGTTTCTAACCCTAACTATGTTGGTTTGCTAACCGGAAAAATAAGGGTGTCATAGGTATAGCGATACTTTCTGAAATCTAGAGTGTCTCTTGGTGTGACAATATCATTTGCTGAAAAAACAGGTAGTAAGGATAAGAAATCCCCTGGACCCCAATTCGTTGGTGTAGACTCACCTCCGTCCCAAGGCCACATCCGGTCGTTAAGATTCTCTCCATAATGTCCACCTTCGGCTGGATAATAATCGCTACCTTCATGCCCACTTGCCTGCCATTCAGCCCAAAGGCGATCGACATTAGAATGAATCAGCCAAAATACTGGATCATTGATAGAACTAGCAAGGTCAGCCATTGTGCCTAAAGGTTCAGGACGACCTACAGCAGGGTCAAAAGTACCTCCACCAACTAAGCTATGAAAATAGTTATGCAAATAGACTCCAGGCGTTTGTTGTCCTGTAGAGCTATCTACTTTGATAAAACCTTCTAAAGCTAGGCGAAAAGTTTCATAGTTGTCAATGGCAAGGACTTGCTCTATATCTTCTTTAGGAACAGGGTAACTATTTGTAGGAGGCACTTGCAGAAAGCGTAAGATTTGATTGCCAAATGTTTCTCCTGATGACGACTTGGAATGTAAGTCTGGGTTCACAGTCCATCCACTAGCTGCTGAAAAAACACCAGACTGAACAGGTCCACCTTGAACACTAACTGTCTGGATGTTGGGGTTTGCTTGTTGACCATCACCAAGCGACAGAGGAGATCCACCTTCATTACCTGAACCTGGAAGGTTGGTGGAATTTGGTTGTTGACCATCACCAAGCGACATACCAGATCCACCTTCGACAACCGGGATATTGAGGGTTACTCCTTGACCATTTGGTCCCAAAAAATCATCACTAAAGATAACTTCCAATGCCTTAGGGTCTGTCCAATCCCAGTAGGGAATCGTTACATTGGGGTTTACTGATTGCAAGGCTTTTTCAAATCGGTATACCAACTCACGATGCCACGGTAGCAATATAGCGCTTTCATGGGCACCATCATGCCCGGCAGCAGGACCTTGGGCACTATCGTACATTAAACCCATTGCTCCCAGATGCACTGCAACAAACTGGTCATATATATTAGTACGGCTACCCTTTGGTACTATATTTTTTAATGCCCGCACAGCATTAACGAATGCCTGTTTCTCTTTTGGGGTTAGGTCAACAACATTTTTTCTAACAATCCCTTTAGAAGCTTTATTTTTCCAAATAGGACGCTTGCTGTTTGCGGGAGCAACGGCAGAATCAGCGTCGGTGGAGGAATTAATTACATTCTGGTAACGAAATGCTGACACGGTATTAGAACCGTTATTGAGCATCGGATTTGATGCTTGCTCATACTCATGATGTTCAACAATATGCGAAAGTGCTGGAGTTCCAAATACGATCGCGGCAGCAACCATACCAGCAATAATTACTGTTTTGATAATTTTGTCGATAATTTTCATAATTTACGTTTTATTTTGTTCTCAAGTGCCCAAATTTTCTATGTACTCGACTAAAAGCTATGTTGGCTAAGTATATAAATTGACATTAAACCGACTCGCTCGCAATAGAAAATCTGTTGGAAAATCTCTCTATTCTTTCGCAAATAGTGCAAAACCCGCTTTCTCTCACCGGCATTTGTTGCAGAAAATAGGTTATAAATTACTTGAGCGGATACTTACTAAAATTCCTTAAAGGCGATACTGCTGATAAATCTGACTCGCAGCGCGATGCACCAAAGAGTGACGCCACACAAGCGATTTCATATCATCAGCGTACCCGCCACCGATAACGCAGGCGACGGGGTAGCCAGCAGCTACACAGGTACTTAATACCTGCATTTCTCGCCGGAAAATGCCACTATCGGTTAAAGCTAATTTTCCTAAGCGATCGCCTATATGCGGATCGACACCTGCATCGTATAAAATCAAATCTGGCTTGACATTTGACAATAAATCTGGTAGATAACTTGCCAAGGTTTGCAGATAAGCATCATCTTCCATTCCTGTTGGTAGGGGAACATCAAGATCGCTTTTTTGCTTGGTGCCGGGAAAGTTGACTTCGCAGTGCATCGAAAAAGTAAAAACACTGTCGTCGTCTTGAAAGATAAAAGCGGTGCCGTCACCTTGATGAACATCTAAGTCAACGATGAGAATTTTTTTGGCGAGGTTGAGTTTTTGTAAAACGCGACAGGCGATCGCTAAATCATTGAAAATACAAAAACCAGATCCATAACTAGGAAAAGCGTGATGCGTACCACCAGCAGTATTGCACGCTAGACCCTGAGTTAGTGCGAGTTTAGCGGTGAGTATTGTACCACCTACCGCCACACAAGTACGATTTACCAGCGCTGGACTCCAAGGTAAACCAATGCGTCGTTGTGCTTTTGGGTCTAGCGTTCCGTTACAGTAAGCTTGAACGTATTCTGAGGTGTGAACTAACTGTATTAACTCACGGTGCGGAGATTCAGGGATGTGAAATTGTTGTAATTGTGCCACACCGTCAGCTAACAACAATTCGTATAATTGCCGGAACTTTAACATCGGAAAGCGATGTCCTTCAGGTAGCGGTGCAACGTAATCTGGGTGATAAATAATTGGCAAGTCCATATAATTAATTTTGAATTTGAACCGCCAATATGCCAAGTACCCAAAGAAGATAATTGCTAGATACTCAGCCAAGTATAATTTAAACTGTAACCAAACACAGGAAAAAAGCAAATAAGCCTAAGTGCATTTTTTAATCGAGAAAATCTCAAAAATTTGCTGCGACAATTAATAATGTAAAAGTTGGTTATAACTGATATTTTGCATTATTATGAATTAGCCTATAATCCCGCCCTTAACTAAAATTTTGGCTAACAGCCCAAGTCCATTAAAATTGATTCAAACCTTTGGATAATTTTCTGAAGAAGACTTTAGCTGTTAGCCAGAGGTTTATAACCGTTTGAAGGATAATGCAGCTAGTAAAAGATATCACTTATAAGGCACAATTGCGGAGGCATTAAATTGAAAATCAAAAACTGAAAATTTCAGGAAACAGAATTGGTAATCTTATTTAAATTTGGATTTGCTTATGTTGATGCAATGGATTCTGCCGCTGGGATTTATTTTAGCTGGCTTACTAGCTGGAATAATTGCGGAAAAAATCGTTTTTAATAAATTGAAAACATTTGTCTTTCGCCAACGGCTACCAGGTAATGAAATATTATTTCGTTCCTTACAACGCATCACCTTTACTTGGTTTGTGCTAGGTGGATTTTATGCGGCAATTCGTGCTTATCGCAGTTTAATACCAGATATTGCCGAAGTCTTACAAACAATCCTGACAATTGTTTTTTTGTATTCAATTACCTTAGTTATTGCGCGACTGATTGCTGGTTTTGTTAGATTATATAGTCGGAGAACACAAGGAGTTTCTGCATCACTACTTTCTAACCTTGCCGCAACTACCGTTTTAATTTTAGGAACATTAATCATATTACAAACGATTGGCATTCAAATTACACCGATACTTACCACTTTAGGAATTGGTGGTTTAGCAGTTGGTTTGGCACTTCAAGACACACTTGCAAATTTGTTTTCTGGTGTTTATCTAATTATGTCTAAGCAAGTTAGAACCGGAGATTATGTAAAATTAGAGGATAAACACGAGGGATATATTACAGATATTACATGGCGCAATACTACGATAAAAGAGCTTTCAAATAATGTAATAATTGTACCTAATTCTAAACTTGCTTCGGCAATTTTTACTAATTACCATCTACCAGTTAAGGAAATTACATTAACGATTAATGTTGGTGTAGATTACGACAGCGACCTTGAGCAAGTTGAAAGAGTAACTGTAGAGGTTGCAAAAAAAGTAATGCAAGAAGTTTCACCGGATTTATTAGAAAATGAACCGTTTATAAGATTTCATACTTTTGGAGATTCTAGTATTGATTTTACGGTATTTATGCGGGTGAACGAATTCTTTGACCAACGCATTGCTAAACACAAATTCATTAAGCTATTGCATAAAAAGTATCAGGAAGAAGGCATTAAAATTCCCTTTCCTATTAGAGAAGTTTATACACAAGGTAATCAAGCAAAAAATGGGAATGGAGTGCTGACAGGGGAACAAGCAGTTTAATACTCATTTAGAAATATAGTTTGGCTAGACATAATCGGCAAAAAGTCAAAAAAAGCAATAGATGAAAAAGAGGGGGAAGAGGTAAAGGGGAAAGGGAACCCCATACTTAAAATACAAACGGTATAAGTACATACTAGGAACTTGAAGAAATCGGTGTCAGTCGTAAAAATAAATCAGACAATACTATATTAGGACTTACGCAAGCGTCACAATACAAGGTCAACTGGCACATATATTTAAATTTGAATTAAATGCTTGTAAGCATTGATTTATAAACGTTATAGCCATATTAATTCGATGTGACAGTTTTTCGATAAATGTGCCAGTTGCGTAAGTCCTGTATATTTTCCAGAGCAACTCTCATGCGATACCTTACTGGGATAGGGCTTTTAGGTACTACTTTGTCAGCGTTTATGATGGTTATTCCAACGTTAGCTGCTCCTATTGTTGATGCCACTTCACATACACACTATTTGAGTCAGGCTCAACCTAACACTCAACCAAAAAGAATGCAGAGTATCCACATTGCGGTGATCGGTGAAGTGCAGCGTCCTGGAGCTTATTTTCTTGGCGGTGCAGCCCAAACCGATGGGAGTTCTGTGTCACAACAGCAGTTACCTACTGTAATTCGAGCAATTCAGATAGCTGGAGGGATAACAGCTCATGCGGATGTTCGTCGGGTTCAAGTTCGCCGACGAATTAATAATAGTTCAGAACCAACCATTATCAACGTAAATATCTATAAGTACTTGTCAGAAAAAGATTTGAGCCAGGATATAACCTTGCAAGAAGGGGATGCTGTTGTAGTAATGAACGCAGAATCATGATTGCGCTACTCGAATAATGCAATGGTAAAGCGATCGCCGCAGTGGAAAGCAGATATTTGTGCGCGATCGCTCTATTATTCTTCAACCAATGGTATAGCCCATATAAGTCAGACAATATTACTATTAATTTAAGAAACACTTTATAAATCTTAATAATGACTGTAACTAACCAGCAGCCAACAACAGCCACCTTTGAAAAACTCTCTTGGACTTGGAAGGACTACAAAATTCAGTATACCGTCATGGGTACAGGTCGTCCTTTAGTCCTGGTTCATGGCTTTGGTGCTTCGATTGGACACTGGCGGAAAAATATCCCGGTTTTAGCAGCAGCAGGCTACCAAGTATTTGCGATTGATTTGTTGGGTTTTGGTGGTTCTGATAAGCCCCCATTGAATTACACCTTAGAAGTTTGGGTGGAATTACTTAAAGATTTTTGCACAGCACATATTACCGAACCTGCGGTATTTATCGGTAACTCTATCGGCGCACTTTTAAGCTTGATGGTGGTAACGGAACATCCAGAAATCTCTGCTGGCGGTATTTTGATTAACTCTGCGGGTGGTTTGAGTCATCGTCCTCATGAATTGAACCCACCGCTACGCATTGTCATGTCAACGTTTAACAGATTAGTGGGTCATCCAATTACAGGTAAATTTGTCTTTAACCGCATTCGCCAAAAAGAGCAAATTCGCCGTACTCTATACCAAGTTTATCGCGATCGCCAAGCCGTCACTGATGAATTAGTCGATTTACTTTACGCTCCCTCTTGCGATTCAGGAGCGCAACAAGTTTTCGCTTCTATCCTCACTGCACCTCCTGGTCCCTCTCCTGCGGAACTCTTGCCCAAAGTCAAGCGTCCCTTGTTGGTAATTTGGGGTGCAGATGATCCTTGGACACCAATCACCGGGGCAAAGATTTACGAGGAGGCTCATGAAAATGGCAAAGAAATCAAAATCGTTCCCATTCCTAACGCCGGTCATTGTCCTCATGATGAAGTGCCAGATTTGGTAAATCCGCAAATTGTCAAGTGGCTAGAGAAGCTTCAATAGTGGATGCCTGCATTAGTTTTGATGGGTTGTAAAAGTTTGTAGCCAGTGGCTCTAACCCTTGAAATTGAGCGATAAATCGCTCACTACGAACCCATCAAAATTAATGTGCTGGACTACTAGTTGTATTTAAAATTTCTCTAGTTGTTGACAATCACAGTACCTCACTTTGCCAGCGAGACCTCTAACTGCAAAAAATTTTTCTATCCCTGACAAGTGGGGATACAAAAAAGTAGCACAGAGGGTTTAGGGCTGAGGTGCTGCGGAAATTTTGGATAATTAACTTTGGTTGATTTCTCAAGTGATCATCATTACCCCCGATTTTTGCCAATCAAAACTGACAAAATTTCCCGAATCTAGGGGGGGTGAAAGAGTGCTAAATGAACAACTAACTGGATTTGCCTTTAATAACTATCCAGATTTTTCTGAGCTAGGCTATGAAGTTATTCGAGAACTAGGACGCAACCGGGAAGCGGGACGCATTACTTACCTAGCTAATGCTCTCTACTCAGATCAACAAGTGGTAATTAAACAGTTTCGTTTTGCCAGTGAGAATGTTGACTGGTCAGGTTTGAAAGCATATGAACGCGAAATTGAAATTCTGCAACAACTGGATCATCCCCGCATTCCCTGCTATCTAGATTCTTTTAAAACATCAGAAAATTTTTGTCTGGTACAGGAATATAAAAATGCTCCGTCATTAGCAGAAAAACACAGCTTTAATCCTGAAGAAATTAAACAAATTGCCGTGTCAGTCTTAGAAATTTTGGTTTATTTGCAAAGTTGCCCCTTCGCAATTATTCATCGAGATATCAAACCAGAAAATATTTTGGTGGATGAGCAACTGAATGCTTATTTAGTAGATTTTGGTTTAGCAAGGATACGCGGTGAAGAAGTTGCTATTAGCAGCTTTGCTGCTGGAACCCCAGGTTTTATGCCTCCAGAAGAACAATTTGGCGATTTTCTCACCGAGGGTTCGGATTTGTATAGTTTGGGAGCAACATTGATATGCTTACTTACTGACACGCGTTCGGTTCATATCGGCAAGTTAATTAACGATCGCTCGCGCTTTGATTTCCAACAATTAGTGCCCCAACTTAGCCCGCGTTTTGTTGACTGGCTAACGAAAATGGTGGAACCAAAGCTGAAACATCGTACTCCTAATGCATCTCTGGCTTTAGAAACACTCAAGCCAATTCGAGTTGTCGGTACTGCGACGGCAATCGAAACTGTACTCGGTAAAATCAAAGGAGGAAAACAAGCTGTTGTGATTGGGTTAGCCAGCATTGGTATTATCTCTACTGCTCTTTCTAGTTTGATGATTTACCGGCAGAGCGATTTGGTTAGACAATTGCAGGAAACTAAGCAATGTGTAGCATGTAATCTTCAGTTTGCTTACTTGCCTAATATCAATCTTCAAAATGCCAATCTTCAGGGTGCAAACTTGCAGGATGCCAATCTCAGTAATGCAAACTTGCAAGGTGCAAACTTAGAAGGTGCTAATCTTCAGGGTGCTAACCTCAAGAATGCAATTATGCCTGATGGTAGCAAACATGAATAAAGGTGCTGCGGTTTAGTGATTAAAGTTGGTCGTTACCAGATTGAAGCCTGGTAGCGATCGCTTACAGCAGGAGCCAGAAGTCAGAAGATGTAGAGACGCAGAGACGCGATTAATCGCGTCTGTACGGGAATCAGGAGTCAGAAGTGAAAAAGGCTTTATATATAGCTTTATTTTCTTAGATGCTGTACTTCATAAATGTGCAATCTCCTGTAAATTCATATATGTAGTAGGTGTGAATGGCGACTTTTTACAGCACTGAATTGCTGACTACATTATTCATACTAATATTTCAATTATTTTTGCAGTAGATTTACTGAGAATAAAAGCTTAATATTATCAACGTTTAAAATTTAAGTAATGTACTATCAGTAATTCATCCCAAGTTGGGTGTAGTAAACTGCATCTAGGTAGAAAGCTCGTGTTCATAAGATGATTGCATCGTGAAGAAAATTCTGATTTTGTCGGCAAATCCCACGAATACAAATAAGCTGCGTCTGGATGAGGAAGTACGAGAAATTCAGGCAGGGATGGAACGCTCCAGAAGCCGAGATCAGTTTGAAATCATCTGCAAATGGGCGGTGCGTTCTAACGATTTGCGGCGTGCTTTGCTGGATCATAAACCTGAGATAGTCCACTTTTCGGGACATGGAGCGGGAAGTCAAGGTTTAGCTTTGGAAAATAACTCAGGACAAATGCAGCTAGTGAAAAGTAAGACACTGGCGGGGCTATTTGAGTTATTTGACAGTATAGAATGTGTCTTGTTAAATGCTTGCTATAGTGAAGCGCAAGCGGAAGCGATTTACCAACACGTTGACTGCGTGATTGGGATGAATCGAGCAATTGGCGATCGCGCGGCAATTGAATTTGCTGTAGCGTTTTATGATGCGCTTGGTGCTGATAGATCCTATGAGGATGCTTATAAATTTGGTTGTCTAAACATTGACCTAGAAGGCATTCCCGAATCTTCTACCCCAGTACTAAAAAGCAAAAAGAATGGAAAAACTACTCGACAGCAACAGCCGAAGCAAGATGAGGTGGAAAATTTACGCTCAAATAGGGAAGCTGTTCGAGTACCCCAAGAAGATGAAGTTCAGGATATACCTGAAAGTCGGGAAGCTGTTCGAGTGCCAAAGCCTAAGCCAGAAGAGATTATATATAAGCTGGCATCTCCCCTAGAACAACCAGAAGGGCAAATACCTTTGGAATCTGCCTATTATATCGATCGCCCTCCGATTGAAATGGACTGTTATGAAGCTATTGTTAAACCGGGTGCGCTGATTCGCGTTAAAGCTCCTCGGCAGATGGGCAAAAGTTCGTTAATGACGCGAATTCTCGACCATGCAAGCAAAGAAAGCTATAAAACTGCTTTTGTGAACTTTCAGTCTGTGGATGCAGAATTGCTCGGTAATTTAGATCTATTTTTACAGTGGTTCGCTGCGAGTATTACCGATGCGCTGAATCTGCCAGAGAAGCTGGAGGAACATTGGAAAGGCGTTTTGGGAAGTAAGAATAAATGTACAAATTACTTTCAGAGGTATTTATTACCTTCTATTGACACTCCAGTTGCTTTGGGTTTGGATGAAGTCGATGAGGTTTTCATGCATCCGGCGATCGCTAATGATTTTTTTGGGCTATTACGAGCTTGGCACGAGCGGGCAAAAAACGATCCAGTCTGGAAAAAACTCAGGTTAATAATTGTACACTCTCAGGAAGTTTACATCCCGCTGAATATCAATCAATCGCCCTTTAATGTGGGATTGCCGATTGAACTGCCAGACTTGAATCACGCACAGGTGCAAGAACTAACGCAACGACATGGACTTAATTGGACTGAAGAACAAGTTGAGCAATTGATGACGCTTGTAGGTGGTCATCCTTACTTAACGCGGGTAGCTTTGTATCAAATTGCCCGTGGTCGGATGACCTTGGAAAAACTCCAGCAAATTGCCCCGACAGAGGAAGGACCTTACAGCGACCATTTGCGCCGTCATTTGCTGAATTTGCAAGAAAATGCTCAATTACTGGCTGCATTCAAGCGAGTGCTGTCGGTAGATTGTCCTGTGGATGTGGGGACAGCAGAAGCGTTTAAACTTCGCAGCATGGGGTTAGTGAAGTTTCAGGGTAACGAGGTGATGCCTTTGTGTGAATTGTATTGTGAATATTTTGGCGATCGCTTGGGAATTAAAAATTAACACAGCAACCGTCGTAGAGACGTGACGACAGAACGTCTCGCTCAATATGTTTCCCAATGCCGGACATGATATTACTTAAAATAAAAGCCACAAATACATGGTTCAAGTTATTCAGGCAAAAGATATCACCCTAGCCCAGCTAGTCGAGAGATTTAGTCTACAACGTGCAGATGACGAATTTTTCCCAGAGTGGCAGCAGGATTTACCTGAGTTGAATGACTTAGAGAAACAATCTCTCAACCAAATTAAAGGAGAATATCTCCATTTATCCCAATATCAAATTTTAGAACCTGTAGTCAAGATGGTGGTATTATCCCCATTATTGCGTCTGGCTGGTTTCTATCAACCACCTTTCTACATTCCCTCGGAGGAAGAAGTCGAAATTTCTTCCGAAGACGAAGGCACGATTATTCGAGGACGCATCGACATCCTCGTTTTCCAGCCTTTATTTTGGGTGCTTGTAGTTGAGGCAAAACGAGCTGATTACTCTTTAGAGGTAGCAATTCCCCAAGCATTGGCTTATATGCTGGGGAATCCTGACTCGGAAAAACCTGTATTCGGTTTTGTCACCAATGGTCGGGAGTTTCAATTTATTAAGTTAATGAAACAAGGTATACCCAGATATGCTTTATCGTACACATTATCGCTAAATCGTGGCGATGATTTACATACCGTTGTTAGGTCGTTGAAGCGTCTTGCTCAGATTCTCATATCAAGTCCGCTTAAATAACCGTCATTGCGACCGTTCGCGGTAGCGTCCCAAAGGGAAGGGAAGCAATCCCAAAAACCCTGCGATTGCGTCGTTCCACTTCGTTTCACTCGCAATGACATAGTACGGATGATTTGCCGAACATCATATCATTCAATAAATGGTAAACCCGAAAGCGATCGCTGGCTACGAATATCAAGTTGGGGGCAGTCTCCCGACTGACGCCCAAACCTATGTCAAACGCCAAGCTGACAAAGACCTTTACGAAGGCTTGAAGGCGGGTGATTTTTGTTACGTTCTCAACTCGCGTCAGATGGGTAAATCTAGCTTGCGGGTGCAGACAATGCAGCGGTTGCAGGATGAAGGGTTTGCCTGTGCGGTGATTGATATTACATCTATTGGCACATCTGATATTACCCCAGAGCAATGGTATGCGGGGGTGATTGATAGTATGGTTGGCAGTTTCAATATTTATACAAGCTTTGATTTAGACGAATGGTGGACTGAGAACGGTTTGCTGCCTTTTGTACAGCGATTGGGCAAGTTTATTGAGACAGTTTTGCTCAACACAGTTACGGAGAATATTGTCATTTTTATTGATGAAATTGACAGTATCCTCAGCGTTCCGTTTAAGACAGATGATTTTTTTGCCATCATCCGCGATTGTTATAACCGTCGCGCTGATAACCCGGCTTACAACCGCCTTACTTTTGCTTTATTGGGCGTTTCTACCCCTTCCGATTTGATTCAAGATAAGCGACGCACACCTTTTAATATTGGTCGGGCAATTGATTTAACTGGGTTTCAGCTTCAGGAAGCCGAACCGCTAGCCAGGGGATTGGCGGTGCTGGGTGAACCGCAAACGATAATGAAAGCAGTGCTTGATTGGACGGGGGGACAGCCCTTTTTAACGCAGAAGGTTTGTAAATTGGTGTTGCAGAGTAGAGACGCGATTAATCGCGTCTCTACAGGAGGGGGAGAGGAATCTGAAATACCGAATCCTCAGGCTTTTGTGGAGTCTGTGGTGAGAGAGCGGATTATCGTAAATTGGGAAGCGCAGGATGAACCAGAACATCTGAGAACCATCCGCGACAGAATTATGCACAGTGGCGAACAGCGAACTGGGCGCTTAGTGGGGCTGTGTCAGCAAATTGTGACCTCTCCTCTTAGCCCCTCTTCTCAAGGGGGGTTTGGGGGGATCGATGCCGATGACAGCCCGGAACAAACAGAACTGCGGCTAACAGGGTTGGTAGTAAAGCGCGATGGCAAGCTGCGAATTTATAATCGCATTTACGCTGAGGTATTTAAACGAGAATGGGCTGAAAAAATACTGGCAAAGCTGCGTCCCTACTCTGATACGTTGAATGCTTGGGTTGCTTCTGAGTTTCAAGATGAGTCGCGCTTGTTGCGGGGACAAGCTTTGCAGGATGCTCAAAGTTGGGCTGCGGGTAAAAGCTTGGCTGATTTGGATTATCAGTTTTTTACTGCAAGCCAGAATTTAGATAAACGCGATGTTCAGAAGCGACTGGAAGCCGAAGAACAAGCAAAGCAGCTTTTGACTGAAGCGAACCGTAAAGTTAATCAGCGGATTCGCATCAGTTTTGTGGTGTTAGGGTTAACTGTCGTCGGGGCAATAGCATCTTTGTTATTTGCACAGTATCAATTACAGCAAGCAAACCAAGCAAAAGCAGAAACAGAAACCGCGCAAACAGAATTAGAACACGCCAAAACAGAAACCGCAGCAACTAGGCAAGATAATCAACGAATATCGGGAGAGAATCGTCAGTTAATCCAAAAGGCTGCACAAACACAAGAAAACTATCAAAAAGCAGCGAAAAATCTGGCAGGAGCAAACACCCAAGTCAAACAGGCACAGGACAAGCTGCAACTAGCAAACAATAACGTTGCAGCAGTTAAGATACAAGCAGAGCAAGCAATTTCACAGAAACAGCAGGCACAACAACAAGCACTAAATGCTCAAAAAGCAGGCAAACAAGCAGAAAGCCTGCGTCAAAAAGCAATTGTAGATTTAAATCGGGCAAGGCAAGAACAACAGCAGGCAAAAAAGGATCTTCAAAGTGCGAAGATTGCCCGAACAGAGGCAGAAACAGCCCGTCAAAATGCCTTAACGGGTACGCAACTGGAGCGAGAGGCAACGTATGCGTTGCGAGTGTTTGATTCAAATGAGATTGATGGGCTGGTATTAGCAATGCGGGCTTCTAAAGGATTGAAAAGTCTGGTTAAAGATAAACAATCTTTGGCAGATTATCCGGCTTATAGTCCTTTGTTTAGCTTACAGACGATTTTGCCGAAGATTCGCGAACAAAATCGCTTGGAAGGGCATAGTAGTTTAGTAAGGAGCGTTACTTTCAGCCCAGATGGGAAAACTCTCGCTTTTGCAAGTGATGACAAGACAATCAAATTGTGGAATCTGGAGACGAAAAAACAAATTACTACCCTCAACGGGCATAGTAGTCGGGTATTGAGCGTTACTTTCAGCCCGGATGGGAAAACTCTCGCTTCCGCAAGTGATGACAACACCATCAAATTGTGGAATACCACTACGGGCAAAGAAATTACTACCCTCAACGGGCATAGTAGTGGGGTATTGAGCGTTACTTTTAGCCCAGATGGAAAAACTCTCGCTTCTGCAAGCACTGACAAGACCATCAAACTGTGGAATCTGGACACGAAAAAACAAATTACTACCCTCAACGGGCATAGTAGTGCGGTATGGAGCGTTACTTTCAGCCCAGATGGGAAAACTCTCGCTTCCGCAAGTTTTGACAACACCATCAAACTGTGGAATCTGGAGACGAAAAAAGAAATTACTACCCTCAACGGGCATAGTAGTGAGGTCAGGAGCGTTAGTTTCAGCCCGGATGGGAAAACTCTCGCTTCTGCAAGTACTGACAAGACCATCAAACTGTGGAATCTGGAGACGAAAAAAGAAATTCCTACCCTCAATGGGCATAGTAGTTGGGTATGGAGCGTTACTTTCAGCCCAGATGGGAAAACTCTCGCTTCTGCAAGTACTGACAAGACCATCAAATTGTGGAATCTGGAGACGAAAAAAGAAATTACTACCCTCAACGGGCATAGTAGTTTAGTAAGGAGCGTTACTTTCAGCCCAGATGGGAAAACTCTCGCTTCTGCAAGTATTGACAACACCATCAAATTGTGGAATCTGGAGACGAAAAAAGAAATTACGGCGTTGCATAATCGCGGTATGAATCATTCCGGAACTGGAACATCCCAGAATTTTAGATAGTGGAGTAATAATCGAATTGAGTATTTCAGCATTTCTACTGATTTGGAATAACATAGCG
>JAESFM010000067.1_pt1 | contig 53381 bp, 45 predicted proteins | sample 9266171 | NCBI WGS metagenome assembly JAESFM01 (sample SAMN14505069, study PRJNA617099) | algae metagenome | isolation source: Hassallia sp. WJT32-NPBG1 and co-occurring heterotrophs from well developed... | place: USA: Mojave Desert, Joshua Tree National Park, California | collected 2006-06-22 | reverse complement strand
CGCAATCACAGCAAATGTGATTCTGCTTACCTCTTTTTCTTCCATTCTTACGGATATGGCACGACCCACAACGCGGACATTCCATCGAAATTTTACCTCAATTCATACCGCCATTATGCAACGCCAGCTTTCTCAGCTTTACTTCCGTAAACACAAAAAGGTAGGTTAAAACTAAAGCCTAAGTTCTACAGATATAACTTTCACCAGAATACAGACAACATCTTTTAATAGTTTTGCTACAACCAAAATGTAACCCTAGCAAAACTATGATGTAAAAAAAAGTTTCATAAGTAGGGTAAATATGGCTAACAACATCTACGCACTTTTGGTTGGTATTGACGAATACGATCCGACATCTACTCAGCAAATTTCCTCATTAAAAGGTTGCGTTAACGACATCAAAGCGGTAGAAGCTTATCTGCGCGATCGCGTCACTGAAGACGGAAAATGGAAACTAGTCGAACCCACTAATCAATCGTGGATACTCACGAATGAGCAAGCTACTCGTCAAGCAGTTATCAACGGCTTTTTAGAGCATTTGTGTAACGCAGACAGCGAAGATGTAGTCTTATTTTATTATGCAGGTCATGGCGCTCAAGAGAAAGCACCAGAAGAATTTTGGCACTTAGAGCCAGACCGTTTAGATGAAAGTTTAGTTTGCTACGATAGTCGTACAGAAAATAGTCGAGATTTAGCAGATAAAGAAATAGCCTACCTAATCTCGAAAGTTGCAGAGAATAACCCTCATGTTGTCATCATTCTCGACTGCTGTCACTCCGGTTCGGGAACCAGAGATTTATCACCAGAAATTAAAGTACGTCGTTCTCCAATAGACTCGCGAGAACGTCCGTTAAGCAGCTTTATTTTTGCCGAAGACACAACAGCATTGAATGAATTATTGAATTCTTCGCGCAGCTTAGATGCGAAAACAACTGGTGTAACATTGCCTAAAGGCAAGCACGTCATGTTTTCCGCTTGTCGTGACTATGAATTGGCGAAAGAATATAAAGGAGAAGACGGTCAACCCAGAGGAGCTTTTTCTTACTTTTTATTGCAAACTCTCCAGCGCACTAATAGTAGCATGACCTATCGAGATTTAGCGAGAAATCTCAATGCGTTGGTAAGTGGTAAAGTCAAGGAACAGTCGCCGCAAGTTGAAGCTACAGATTCAAAAGATTTAGACCAACCCTTCTTAGGTGGTGCAATCAAAGAACGTCCCAACTACTTTACCTTGACCCGCAGCCAGAACGATAATAGTTGGGTAATTGACGCAGGTGCGATTTCTGGTATTCCGAAACCGTCTAAGGATGGAGACACTTTATTAGCAATATTTCCAGCTGCAAGTACTCCTGAGCAATTAACTCAACTGGACCAAGCTTTAGGGGAAGCGCAAGTTATGGAAGTGCTGCCACAAAAGAGTAAAGTCAAAATTATCAGTGGTAACGATCGCTTATCTCAAACTGAAACTTATTGGGCGATCGTTACTAACATACCATTGCCGCCTCTCTTCATTTACATCAGAAGCGAAGATAGCGAAAAAGCAGGTTTAGAACTCGTAAAACAAGCACTACAAACATCTGCACCCAATTCCAAACCCTCCTTATACGTCAGTTTAGTAGAAGACCCAAAAAAGGCAGATTACGATTTAGTAATTCGTGGAGGTCAGTATTGGATTACACAGCCTTACGATCAACGTCCGCTAATTGCTCCGATTCCCGAAAACTCGACCCAAGCTGGTTATACCTCGGAAAATGCTCGTGAAGTAATTCTTCGTTTAGAACATATCGCTCGGTGGACAAACATTCTCGAACTTTCCACCCCTGCAACTAGTAGCGTTAAAACCGATGATGTAGAGATGGAAATCAGCGTCCTTTCCGGACAACAAGAAACTTCGCTTACTGGTGATGACAAAATAGCTTCAGAAATGCGGCTGGAGTATACCTATGAAAATGATGAATGGGTAAACCCAATTATCCAAATCAAACTCACTAATAATAGCAATAAACCACTTTATTGCAATGTATTAGACCTCGCAGAAAGTTACTCTATATCTAGCAATTTGTTAGACGAATATCAAGCAAGCAGCTTCAAACTTCCACCCAAAGACTCAGGAAAAAACAACCAAATCGAAAGTGGCAACCTCAAATTACTAATTAGACAAGAATATTTAGATTTGGGAATTACTGAGTACAAAGATATATTCAAGCTGATAGTCAGCACAACCGAATTTGATGCGAGTTTGCTACAACAAGATGGATTAAACCCCCCCCCTCCAACTCGTTCAGTTGGAGGAGGTGGCACCCTTGACCGTTTAATGGCAGGGGTAAACAGTCGTGAAGCTGTCAGAGCGGAAGGCAGCTATGATAATTGGATGACTAAGGAAGTTTCGATTACCATAGTCTGTCCGCAAGAAGCGATCGCGATTCAATCTGATAGCAGCATCGCATTACAAAATCGTGTAGTTGAAGTGCAACCACATCCGAGTTTGCAAGCAAAAGTTAATCTCACCACTGTACCGCAAGCAAGTAGAGATTTAGGCAATTTGATTTTACCTGCAATTTTGCGTCAACAACCTCGTATTACTGAATCCTTTCAATTTACTACTAGCCGAAGTAGCGATCCCGGCTTGAGTGCTTTGGAGTTAACTGACGTAGTAGATCACACCGTTGTTACACCAGATGCGCCACTAAAATTACTAGTTGATACCCAATTAGCAGAGAATGAACACCTTTTCCCCTTTGCTTATGATGGACAGTTTTTCTTACCATTAGGAAGAGGTTCCCGATTCTCAGATGACAAAACGGAAATTACTTTAGAAAGGTTGCCAAAACCAACAGTAAGCAGTCGCAGCATACACGGTTCCATTCGGATTTTCTTTGAAAAAATCGTTAGCCAAAAAGTAGGAAGCCCATTTGAATATCCCATTTTAGCTATAGCCGAAGTTGGCGAAAAAGACAAAGTAACCTACGAAAAAGATAAGGAGATAATTAAAGCGCGAGTAGCGCAATCCAAAAAAATTCTCCTCTACATTCATGGAATTGTTGGTGACACTGCAAGTATGGTTCCCAGTGTTAATAAAGCTTTCGCGGAAGTCGATGGAAAACTGCTTTCAATTAAAGAGCGTTATGACGTAGTTTTGGCTTTTGACTATGAAAACATCCAAACTACAATTGAAGAAAATGCCAAGTTGTTAGGAGAAAGATTGCAAGAAATTGGCTTGGGAGCAAACCACGGCAAACAATTGCATATTGTGGCTCACTCAATGGGTGGTTTGGTTTCTCGCTGGTTTATCGAGAGACTAGGTGGCAATCAAGTTGTGCAACATTTAGTCATGTTAGGCACACCAAATGCGGGTTCACCTTGGCCCGCGATACAAGATTGGGTTTTTAGCGCTCTTGGTATCGGGTTAAATCAACTTTCAGATATAGTTTGGCCCACGAAAGTAGTAGCAGATTTACTTAAAGTTCTGGAAAATAATGATAAATCTCTGGAGCAAATGCAGCCAGATTCACCTATTTTGAAAGAACTTGCCGAAAATCCCGATCCTGGTGTTTGTTATACAATTATTGCCGGTGACAGGTCGGTGATGGCTGCTGCCAATGCAAAACTGCAAGCAGACAAGCAAATTAATCCCCTCAAACAACTGATGGAGAGGATGTTTGATCCATCTGTAAATAAAGTTGTAGATATGGCGTTCTTTAGTCAGCCGAATGATATAGCGGTGACTTTGACTTCGATCAAGAGCGTTAATTCTAAGCGATCGCCTCAACCAAGAATATTACCACCCGATGCCGCCTGCGATCACCTCACCTACTTTACTCATCCCGCTGGGTTAGCTGCACTATCCAGAGCACTTTACGAATTTCCCCATCCGGAAAATCAGCCACCAGCAGCATCAGCAACAAATGCCGATAAAACCCTCAATGTTACACAGTTATTAATTATTGAACCTAAAGAAAATACCACACCAAAACCCGCTGATACTTCTTTAGAAACCACAACAAAAATACAAAACCCTCTGCTAATTAGTAGCGCAATTATTACCGTAATTGCATTGACTATTGCAAGCGTTGCTATCTCTATTTTGTGGAACCGTTCTCCGCAACCACAGCCAACTAGTCAAACCCAAAGCAGTCAGACTGTAGCTGTTAACCAACACTCACTTTAGCTGGTTTCTACCAACTCGTGGAAAAAACCTGTAAAAAACGAGCAAACCTTTTTGGTTATCTCTTCTAGACGAGAGATTTTTCATGAAGGCTCTGAAAAAGAGCGGGTTTTCTCATGATTATTGACATTTTTCGCAACAAGCCCGCACAGATTGAGAAGGTTTGCTCGTTTTTTATGTCTTTATGCGTCGTCTGGTGGCAAGCTGAGGAAGCGCGTCTACGCTCACAATTCCTGCTTGAACCATGCGATGATAGCCATCGACAGACCATTAAACTTGCGTCTCATTGGCGAATCGCTCAGATTGCCTTTGTAAACTTAGCTTTATTGTACGTTTTGTTCGGGCGATCGCTTGATGGTGTTGGGTTTTACTTTCTTGAACCAATGCCTTATTCCCGCTTCCTCAAATTTGTTTGAAAAAAATATTGATATTTCCAAGACCTTATGCTAAGGTTATAACTTGTGAGACAAATGGGTCGATGTCCGAGTGGTTAATGGAGACGGACTGTAAATCCGTTGGCTAGCGCCTACGCTGGTTCAAATCCAGCTCGGCCCATCTCACTAGAAATTATGGGTGTTGATTTTTGATTTGATTATGCGTTAGCATAGTGAAGAAATTAACACTTATAATTTTAAAGTTATTTTGCCCGTGTGGCTCAGTGGTAGAGCACACCCTTGGTAAGGGTGAGGTCACGAGTTCAATCCTCGTCACGGGCTTTATTTTTTGTATTGCGAAAAGTCACATATGAAATATCTTTAAAGCTGAATTAGATATTTGGGTATTCATGCAGCAACCACCAAAGTGAATTGATGCATAAACAAGTTTATCTATATCAGCTAGAAGATAAACAGCATAAAAGTCAAAATATTTTATATTATCCTGTCAACGAGTGGATACCGTTTTTTGGATTTACTTAGTGTGATGCAGCAAAATGAATCCTCCATTTTGCTTAAACCATGCTACTGTGCTTGAGAGTTCGTATTTAAATTAAAACGGGCGCAGCAGGACTCGAACCTGCGGCCGACAGATTAGAAATCTGTTGCTCTATCCAACTGAGCTATGCGCCCAACATAAATCACTGGCTCTTGTCAGAGTCATTTCTTATTATATACGTGAGAGTAAGCAAAATGCAATCTATTATAGATTATGCATTTTTCAGGCTAGGCTAGAAGTTACTAATTAGCAATTTAGACGAAAAACTAAACAAATGAAGTCTTGCTTGCTTGTATATTGTGTTGTTAATGACTTCATAAGGGCGGATGCGCTCAAACCAAAAGCCAAGAATAAAGCACTATGAGCCAATATAGCTAAAGTGCGATTATAGATAGCATATCAAGAATGCCCCTGTCAGGTATTAATTTCAGTGTGCCATGTTTCTTCTCAAACGGCAGGATGTTGAAATATCGTCGATTCAGCACCCAAAACGGGATCAGCAAGTGCCGATCCTGCATTATCAGGGGGTAACGTTTCGTTTGATTAGCGTCTTCAAAGCTAATCAAGGGGAACAAGCTAGAGCTTTGTGGAGGGAATTAACTGATAACCGAGGCAAAGCCTGTGTCTTGGTAGAGGAACCGGAGCGCTACAGCGTTTGGGGTAAAATCCGTTTAGAGCAACTAGATAGTGACACTGGTAGTCATAGCAAGACAGGGATTTTGATCCAAGCCAGTCTATTGCTACTGCAAGCGGTTTATATTGACATTGAAGAGTTTTTAGGGGCTCGGCAAGCGTCATTATTTGAGAAAGATATTCTTGAGTTATTGCGACAAAAGCAATTTCCCCAGGTATCCTCATCAGAGACAGCTTATAACTTGCTAACAACCAACCCATTGCAGTTAGGCAAACTTCCGGCTTGGCAAGAAAATCATGTGATTATGCTTTTGCAAGAACTGCATCGACTGGGGAAAGGATATTTTGGCAATGCCAACTTTGCAAACCAAGTCGCTAATACATTACAAGATATGCCATCGGGGGCGCGATCGCACTTTATCAGTTGGCTAAATCAATCTCCACTGACTAAACTGTGGCAATAACCTACATAACATCGGCAGTTTCTTTTGGTGAAAAAATTTTGTAGTACTTAGCAGTTAAATGAACCCTTTAGGTTTCACATCAACCGCGCTCCCACATCCTTTTTGCCAAAATACTGCTGTGAATGCATTTATACAGTTAAGCCATATGAGAGCATCTTACAACAATTCATATCCTGGTAAATCCCTGTTCACCACTCAAAACATTATTTTGGCTAGTATTGCCTGGGCCGTACTGGCACTATTGTACTTTTTGTTGTTTAGTGCCAAAATTCCAGGAGCAGACGGCACAGAAAGTCATCCTGCATGGTACGTAATTGGTACAAATATTTTTGAAGCATTGGCTTATTTAAGTGCTGGGATATTATGCTTAAGGAATTGGCGCAGTCCGCAAATTGTCAGTGGTCGGAATGTTTGGCTGGCAATTGGCATAGGCATGCTTTCTTATTTTCTTGGCGGAATATTTTTCGGCTATACGGAAATAGTATTAAAGCAAGAGCCAGTCGTTTCCCTAGGTGATGTATTTTTTGTGGTGACTTATTTGTTCCTTGGTGTAGGCATGATTTTAGCAGTTGCTTCTAGGCGACTCAATCTGGAAAAATGGCAGTGGATGATTGTGTTGGCAATTGGAGCATTTGGCAGCGCTTTAGCGTGGGTGATTTCTCCTCAACCACAGGGAGTAGATAAAGTCAGCGAACAAGTGCCATCATGGGTAGAAAATATTGCTCCGATTTTAAGTACCATTTACATTGTCAGCGACGTGTTACTGTTAATTATTACCACCACACTATTGCTAGCTTTTTGGGGCGGACGAGTTTCTTTGTCTTGGCGAATGATTGCAGCCGCAGCATTTTCGCTCTATATAGCAGATATGTGGTTTCAATATGCCACAAATTGGATTCCCAATTATCAAAGTGGAGAGATACTAGAGGTATTTTGGGTAATGAGTGGAGTGTTATTTGGCATGGGCGCAGCCTTGGAATATGACGCATCATTAAGCCGATCGCGGCGTACCGGCGGACGAAAACGAGCTTAACAAAAATTTTGGTGTCTACCGTGAGAAAACTAACAGATTCTGATAAACAAGAAATTCTTAAATTATATCGAGAGACTGCCGAAACAACTTCAACTTTGGCAGAACGATATGAAGTCAGTAATTCGACAATTAGTCGCTTACTCAAAAGTACCTTACCAGAAGACGAGTATGAATATCTCGTTTCTTTAAAGCGTGCTGCCCGAACTCCTGAAGGCAGAGCGCAGGTAAGTTATGACCAGGTGCCATCGTCGATTCAAGCACAAAAAGAAAAAGAAGTCGAGGTGAAAGCAGCTCCCAAGGAAGAAAGCTTTCCACCGGAATTGCCGAAAACTTCTTTGCCAAGTCCGCGCAAAGCACCTCCAAAAGTCAAAGTTGTTGAGCCTCCGCAACCAGTAGTAGAAAATCTTCCTTACCAAGAAGATGAGACCGAGGAGGAAGCAGCCGATAACAGACGGGTGCGTCGGCGTTCTTCAGCACCGACACCGATACCAAGACAACCAGTAGCGGAGCAATTAGAACTTTTAGAGCAAAAACCTGAGGAAGTAATTACTAATATTCCCAGCCCTAACTTAGAGGGTGAACGTCCAAACCCGACCGTCATAGCGCAAATGCTCGGCGAAGACTTGCTAGATGAGTCAGAGGATTTGGACGATTTAGACGACGATTTAGATGATGATGATTTTGATGATGAAGATGATGATTTTGAGGAGCCAAGACCTCTAGTCACAAGACGAGCTTTTGGTGATGTAGCGGTGCAAGTTTTGCCGTTGTCGGCGGCTCATTTGCCCAAAACTTGCTATTTAGTAATTGATCGTTCCTCAGAGTTAATCACTCGACCGCTGAAGGATTTTGGCGACTTAGGGCAAATTCCTAACATCGAAACTCAGCAAAGAACTTTGCCGATATTTGATAACCACCGAGTTGCAAAGCGCTTCTCTACCAAGCGCGATCGCGTGATTAAAGTTCCCGATAGTAAAATGCTCCACAAAGCACGAACTCATCTGCAAGCCAAGGGAATCACGCGACTGCTAATTGATGGTCAGGTCTATTCTTTGTCTCCGGTTTAATCATTGTTAGCCAAAACCCAGAAGTCTGGAGTCTAGAGGCAGAATAAATAATACTCCTGGCTCCTGACTTCTGAATTCTACTTAATTTATGAGTTGTTGATATGGATAGCTCAGTCGGCTATGGTGTGGTACTGGTGACAACTGCTTCACTCGAAGAAGCAGAAGTTATTGCCAATGCTCTTGTAGAAGCTGAACTCGCGGCTTGTGTGAGTTTATTGCCAATTCACTCAATTTATATTTGGCAAGGAGAACTACACAAAGAGCAAGAATGGCAATTGCTGATTAAAACTGATTTGGCGCTATTTCCCACCTTAGAAGCCAAAATTCGCGAACTGCATTCCTACGAAGTCTCGGAAATCATCGCTCTACCCATTATTGCTGGTTCTCAACCTTATCTCGAATGGATTGCCGAACAAGTCAAAATCAGAGAGTGAGAAATTTCATAACTTCTAACTTTAAGTGCAAACAGCCGCTGTTAAACGCCCTGCTAAATTAATAATGTCCTCTTTTCGGGCAATTTGCGAAATCCATTCTGAGGGAATATTTTCCACCCCATAGTAAATTCCCGCCAACCCACCAGTAACAGCAGCGGTGGTATCAGTATCTCCCCCTAAATTTACCGCTTTGAGTACCGCTTCTCTGTAGTCAGAACTATTTAATAAACACCAAAGCGACGCTTCTAAAGTATCAATCACATAACCGCTAGAACGAATCTCTTCGAGTGGTAATTTGTCAATTTCGCCACTGAAGACTCTGGAAAAATGCGGCATTTCTAAAGCGTATTCAGGTGTATAGTAAATTTGCCGAATATTTTCTAAACCTTGTAAATAAGCTGCTTGCGGGTCAAGTCCTTCTAAAAGACAAACTGCGATACTGATATATATACCGCAGGCAATTTGGGAGCGCATATGAGCATGGGTAATACAAGAAACTTGATGTACCCGCGAAATCAATTCTGCAAAAGTTAAGCTTTTGTGACAATAAGCCATAGGCAAGATTCTCATCAAAGAACCATTACCGTTACTCTTTTCCGTCTTTCCTCCCGCTTCCAAGGGTGGAGCTCCTTGTTTCCAGTTGGCGATCGCTAAAAATGTGGTGTTACCAACGTCAAATACTTCACCACGAGCAGTCCAGTACGCTTCATGATACCAACGCGAGAATGAATTAGCGATCGCATCCAACGAAAAACCGTTACAAAGACATTCTGCTAAACAAAACGTCAATGAACTGTCATCAGACCATGTGCCAGGTGGTACATCCCAAGTTCCATAACCCAGCATGGATGTCACAGGGGACGCAATTCGTTCAGCACGGCTAGTAAATTCTACCGGGACACCTAAAGCATCACCAACACACAAACCCATCAAACCAGACAACGTTTTTGTAGTAGTTAGCATTATTTACTCCCTGGGATAATTTTCAACAATCAACTTTACAGCAGAATAAAGGTGTCAGGAGTCAGGAGGAGGCACTGCGGTGGACGGGTTCCCCGGCATAAAGCATGTGCCATTCAGAAGTAAAATTTGCTCTATATCTGGCTTTTGAGTTGAAAAGCTGTACAGACGCGAAAAGTGCAATCTGCTGTATATCCGCACTTCATCGGATTGCCTAAACAGCCATTCAATACTATTTCTAACTTTAGAAAATACAGAGTTAGCAAAGGCTGTTTTTTTGACTTAAGTAGACAAACTTTTATTTCTCAAGTTTGTACCAGTTAAAAAAGTGTCTACTTATGTAAAAAAATGCCGGATATCAAGACAAATCTCCGTAATGATAACAGCTAATTAATCTTTGTAGCTAATTCTCTTATCATTTACATGCATTAATAATGACAAGTTATTCAGAATATATCGAAATTTTCTGGAACCTTTTTCATCAGTTTTCGACCTAGAGTTTAAATGCAACACCTACAAATTCGGTGACATTATGAAGCGCTTTATCAAGTCTTTTGTGACAATTTCTGCATTGTCTTCTTTAGTAGTTGCTCCTATTTTTCTCTCTGCTGGTCAAGCTTCTGCTGAAACCAAAAAAGGTACTGACGCCAGCTATGTCGGTGCTGGTACGGCATTTGGCGTTACCAACGGTGGACAAACAGGCGATGCAGCAACATTTGGTGGTAATGTTACAGGTCGCCTGAAATTAGGAGATACTCCATTTTCAGCACGCGGTAATGTTCTTTGGAGCGATGAAACAACTGCTATCATCCCCCAAGTTTCCGCAGATGTGGGTATTGCTAAAAACACCAACGCTTATTTAGGTCTTGGTTACTCTTTTGTGGAAGCAAACGGTAAACCAAGTCCCCTCGGTAACAAAGATGGCGTAGCTGTAACTGCTGGGGTAGAATCTGAAGTTGCTAAAAATTTCTTGCTCTACAGTAATGCTACGTTAGGAATTGATGCCTACAGAAATAGCCCTGCTTCTGCTCTGAGCATCCAAAGTGGTATCGGTGTTCGCTTCAAGTAAAATATAATCTACCATCAGCCTCCTCACACAAGACTCTCATAACTTTTAGCGCTCCCATTTGGTTTAAAATATAGCTTCAACTAATTTCTAGAAGCAACTCATAACCATATAAAATATTGCTGGGTTTATTAAGTGTTGCATCACTGATAAACCCAGCTTTTGCCATGTTAAAATGTAAAATATTCCTCTTGATTCCGACCGGATTACCGGGGATCAATTAGCCGAATAACTGCTAATAAGTAGCTGCTTCGGCGTTAAATAATGCCTTATTGAGAACACTATACAACTCTAATGGTTAAATCTGCTCCTGCCCCTACCGCCAACCGTAAGCCTTCCAAAGTCGAAGGTCTTAAAGAACATAGTAATTTTTTACGTGAACCTGTTGCCAGTGAACTACTTCAGGACACAACTCACTTTACCGAAGATGCGGTACAAATTCTGAAGTTTCACGGATCTTACCAGCAGGATAACCGCGACAATCGCGTCAAGGGACAGGAAAAAGATTACCAGTTCATGCTGCGAACCACCTGTCCTGGTGGCTTTATTCCGCCACAATTGTATCTGACTATAGACAAGCTGGCTGATGATTATGGCAACCATACGATGCGAATAACTACCCGTCAAGGGTTTCAGTTACACGGGATTTTGAAGAAAAATCTCAAAGCGGCGATCGCTGGTATGGTCAAAAGCATGGGTTCGACTTTATCCGCTTGCGGTGATGTAAACCGCAACGTCATGGCTTCCCCAGCACCCTTTAAAAATCGCCCAGAATATCAGTATGCGATTGAGTATGCCAAAAATATCTCTGACTTGCTCAAACCCCAAACCGGCGCATATTACGATATTTGGCTGGATGGAGAAAAAATAATTAGTGCGGAAGAAAAGCCAGAAGTCAAGGCAGCACGACAAAATAATAGTAAGTCGATTGTTGAAGATAGCCTAGAACCAATTTACGGCAATCTCTACATGCCACGCAAGTTTAAAGTTTGCGTGACGGTTCCGGGAGATAATTCTATTGATTTGTATAGCCAAGACCTCACCTTGGTGGTCATGACCGATAAAAAAGGGGAATTAGAAGGATTTAACGTCTTTGCGGGTGGGGGTTTGGGAAGAACGCACAACAAAGAAGAAACCTTCGCACGGATGGCTGATCCCATTTGCTATGTAACGAAAGATGACGTTTACGAAATAGTTAAAGCGGTTGTTGCGACTCAAAGAGATTATGGCGATCGCACTGACCGACGTCACGCTAGACTAAAATATCTCATCCACGATTGGGGCGTTGAAAAATTCAAGTCAAAGGTGGAAGAATACTTTGGCAAATCACTCACACCTTTTAAAGAACTACCAGAGTGGAAATATCAAGACTTCCTCGGATGGCACGAACAAGGCGATGGTAAGCTGTTTTTAGGCGTTTCCATCGAAAATGGTCGCATCAAAGATGAAGGTTCTCTGCAACTCAAAACAGCATTGCGAGAAATTGTTGAGCAATTAAACTTACCCATCCGTTTGACACCGCATCACAATGCAATTCTCTTCGATATTGAACCTGAGAAAAAACAAGTTGTTCAAGATATTCTAGAGCGTCACGGTGTCGTCACAGACCCTGGTAAAATAGATTCCTTGGTGCGTTATGCGATGGCTTGCCCTGCGATGCCGACTTGCGGCTTGGCAATCACCGAATCAGAACGAGTAATACCGGGTATTTTAGAAAGAATTCACTCGTTATTAGATAAAGTCGGTTTACAAAATGAACATTTTGTGGTAAGGATGACAGGTTGCCCGAACGGTTGCGCTCGTCCTTACATGGCAGAATTGGCTTTTGTGGGTAGCGCTCCAGAAAGTTACCAAGTATGGCTGGGTGGTTCGCCAGATCAAACTCGGTTGGCGTTACCTTATATGGAAAGGCTGCACCATAACGACATAGAAACGCAGCTAGAGCCGATTTTTGTGTTCTTCAAGCAGTCGCGGAAATCTGGGGAAAGCTTTGGTGATTTTTGCGATCGCCTTGGTTTTGATGCCATCCGTGAATTTGCCGCTAATTACGAATCTCAAATTGTTGGAGAGCCAGAAATTACAGATGATAGCGATGGTTTGGTAGAGGCAATGGCTGATTCTACCACCGCACCGATTGTAGAAGAAAGTGGGGGGAAAGAGGTAGCGATCGCTAATACTACCATTGCTAACAGCAAAGGTCGGCATCGAGTCAGCGTTCAAGATGATATGTACGTCAAGCTAAAAGCTGCTGCTACCAGTCAAGGTAAACCGATGAGTGAGTTGGTGAACAAAGCGCTAGAAGCTTACTTCGAGAATCTGTCGTAACTAAAACCTCACGCCATTCATTGCCCCCTTTCTGCAAGCAGAGAGGGGGAGTATTTTCTAGAATTACGTACGCGCGTTATGGCTCTGCTTTTACAAAGCGACGATATTTGTCAACTTTCACAACTTTCACAAGAACTGGTTCTCTTTCACGCTCACCATTCTTGTTGAACCTTAGTCCACCTCCTGAAGTTTCATCAGATGAAAGCTGAACTAATGGGATGTTTTCAAGCACAGTTTTTCTAGAGGGATCTTTTGAGGCTGACAAAGCTTTGATAAAAGCTTGAGTCGCATCATAGCTAGTAGCATTTTGCCAGCTAATCGGCTCTTGCCATCTGTTCCTAGCTTGTTTTGCAAATTCTTTGGCGTTTGCTTCTTCGGCAGACCAGGGAACTGTCAGTGTTAAGCCTTCAATAGCATCTTTACCTCTTTGCAAAGTATCAAGACCATACAAAGTATTTCCACCCAATAGTTGCAGCTTTATTGGATAGTTCTTTTGAGATTTTTCTATTTCCTGAGTAATATTAATGGCTATAGGGACTTGATCTGTATTTGGGAAAAATACAGCTGCATCAAGTTTATTTTGACTTACACTGTAGAAGAATGCCTTAGAAGAATCCTGAGCTGGATCTGCCAAATCTATAGTTTCTACAACTTTTCTATCTATGCTATTAAAAGAGTTTTCAAATGCCTCCTTTAAACTAACACTAAATATATCTTGAGATGTATAGCAAATAATAACTTTACTGATATTATTTTTGATGGCATAGTCAACTAATAGTTGAGCGCTAGGTTTATCAGAAGGCGTTGTTCTAAAAAAAACTTTACTCTTTTTTTCAATTAATTTTGTGCTGGTGCTGCCGGGAGATATCATTGCTAAACCTACCTTTTCATACTCAGGAATTGCCTTCTCACTCGCTTGACTGGTATAGTGTCCAATAACTCCTAGAACATTTGGGTCTTTACTCAATTCTTGGGCAACTTTTTGAGCTTGACTGGGGTTATTTTCATCATCGGCAATTACAATATTCAATAAACGATTGTTTAATCCACCTTTATTGTTTAAGTTAGCCTGTGCTAGTGCTACCCCTTTCAAAATTTCTTGAGCAAATATTCTTCTTGCATTTACAGGCACAACAACTGCCAGAGTTAAAGGATTACCCTTTCGGTAGGCGCGAGCATTGTTGTAATAAATTTCTGCTTCTGGGTCGTTTATATCAATTTTTTTAGCTTTATTAAATAGCTCTTCTGCTTTTGAGTAATCAGGTTTCTTGAAAGCTTCAATAGCGCCTTTTAAATAAATGTTTCCATCACCAAAAAAGAAAGTACGTTCTCCTTTACTAAATAATTCTGGATTGGATATGTCTTGAGTAAATAATGATTGAAATCCACTTATTCCAGTAATAATCATCATGCTTGCAATTATTCCTGTGAGCAAGCGCTGAAAACGTTTAGGTTTTTGTATTTTGGTTTCTAGGTTAGCTATTTGTGATTCTAGGTTTGGCTTGAGTAAATTTCTTTCTAATTCTTGGGGCGATCGCTCTTCTTTTTTCCGCAGAACTGGAGTTGACTCTTCGGGAATTCCTTGTAGTAGAATTTCTACACAGCCAAACTCATAAGCCTCCTCAATTGTGCGATTTGCCCCCAGCGCTTTATAAAAACCAACTGCAAAAGCGATCGCAGCGCCATCGCCGATCGCTCTTTTCATGCCAATCACAAAAGGTATATGCTGAACAATAGCCTCTGCCTGAATATCTGAATGACAAGCATTCAGCACCACGCAATTAACATGAGCCGTAACTAATCTAAACAACGCAGCTAAAGCCTGAGGCTTTACTGAGCGTGTTCTACCCAACTCATTTTCAAAGCAAAGCTCACCAGTAGTTTCCCCATGACCAGAAAAATGAACAATATTTGGCTTAAAATCCTGTATTGCTTGGCTAATATCTTGGGGACGTGTAGACAATTGCAGCTTGAGGACAAATCTTTCTGGCAGCTTGACTCTTTGGAGCTGTTCTTCAATATCTCGTAGTTCTTGTTGTAAACGAAGTCTAGCAATATCAGTAGGTTGAGCAGTCAAAAATAGAATTCTTATCTGGCTATAGTTGCTCATCCAGAATCGTTCCTCAAGCTTGATTATTTACTATCGTTTATGACTAAATATGAGTTTTGTTAAACTTGTACCAACGCACTTAGCAAAAACTACTTAAGTATTTTCTTTAAGTTTAATGTTTTTATAAAGAGATATAAAAATACTTAGTCTTGACCAGAAATCAATCCGAACACAAATCATTGCTACCTTCAACCGTGCGTAAAATCACATGGCTCAACTGCAACGAATCGCGATCGCACCTTCTCAACTTCAGCAAAATCAAATTCTGCTCACACCTCAACAACAACATTACCTGGGGCGTGTATTACGTTTATGTGACGGCGATCACTTCATAGCAATGGATGGCAAGGGCAAATGGTGGCTAGCGCAGTTAGAAGGTGAGCAAGCGCAGATTTTAGAACTACTGACAGTAGAAACCGAATTATCTGTATCGATTACGCTGATGGTAGCCTTGCCGAAAGGTAATGGATTTGATGAAGTCGTGCGCTGTTGTACTGAATTAGGTGTAGCGTGTATTGTGCCAGTGGTGAGCGATCGTACTTTACTCAATCCCAGTCCCCAAAAACTCGAACGCTGGCGACGCATAGCATCTGAAGCCGCTGAACAATCAGAGCGTTCCTTTGTCCCAACAATATTAGAACCTATTTCCTTTGACGCTGCTTTATCGTCATTTGCAACACAGCAGAAATATATTTGCGAGGGACGCGGTAACTATCCCCATTTAAAAACTTGCTTGCAGCAAACAGGACAAACGACAATTATCATTGCGACTGGTCCAGAAGGGGGATGGACAGAAAAAGAAATTGACAACGCTATTCAAGCCGGATTTCAACCAGTTTCCCTTGGTCGCCGCATCCTCAGAGCAGTTACAGCCCCGATTGTGGCATTATCCCTAATTTCCGCAGCTTGTGAAGTATAGTAGTAAGCGCTCTTGACACCATATCAGATTTTTAGAGCAATGCTGACTCTATAGGATCAGGCGATGGCACTTTGTTTGAGCTAATAAATGTTGGGTTTCGTCTTCGGACAGAATGATTAGGGTTCCGAAATAGCAATTGTTGTCTCAAAAGCTATTTTGGTGACTCCCGAAATAGCAAATGGGTTGGCTGAAATAGCAATTGTAGTATCGAAAATGGCAATTGTAGTATCAAAAGCTATTTTGGCGACTCCCGAAATAGCAAATGGGTTGGCTGAAATAGCAATTGTAGTATCAAAAATGGCAACTGTAGCATCCCAAATAGCAATTGTAGTATCCGAAATAGCAAATGTTGTCTCAAAAGCTATTTTGGCAACTCCCTAAATGGCTTTTGTGATCGCACCCTACTGGATTGACTACACTTAAAGTGTTGCAAACATGGTTATCAATCTGAATTTACAGCAATCCCAGCCATCGGCTAACCAATATTCTTTCAGCTAAAATCGAGAGAGTGTATTTTAGTGGTAACAGCCAAGTCTATGGAAGTTACATTTGACTTACCTGATGAAGTTGTCACTCAACTTCAACCCTTTGCAGACAAAGCTACCTCAAATCCTAGAGTTGGGTTTAGGTGAACTAAATGCTATCCCCCAGGAAGGGTTTTCAGGTATGGCTGAAGTCCTAGAATTTTTAGCAAACCTCCCCACCGCTGAAGCCATTATTGCCCTACGTCCCTCTGAATCCCTGCAAGCTCAAACTTCTCCATCCCGACACCCGAATCGCTCCAAAAGTAAAGCTTTGGTCGGATTTTACGCCTTTTGGAGAAACAGTATTAGACCAAACAGAAATGCTGGGTCAAATTCAGTCTCACATTCACCTGTTTCGTAGGGAAAAGACTAATTGGGACCCAGCATTTCATTTATATAGCGGACTGGCGTTTACTAAGGGATGAAGTTTTAACCAGGAGTTTTCACTTGACGAGCCATGTCCAAGAAAGAAGTCATGTTCGCACCAGGACGACGACGACCGTTAGAGCTTGTAGCAGAAGGAGCTAGGTACTTGGGAGCAAAAGTCGTTTCAGTTGGTATCTTTTCAACTTTGCTAGCTGCGGGTGTTAGCTCTGGTTTAGCTTCACCCTTAGGAGCCTTGCCATTTTTAGAAGCTTTGGCTGACTTAGAGTCGGCAATAGAAGCAGTAGCTTTTTTTCCATTGGATGACGCTGTGCCATTAGATGGAACTGTTTCCACTTCTTTTTTACTATCAGATACAACTTTATCTGCTGTTTTTTTAGAATCAGATACAACTTTATCTGCTGCTTTTTTAGTTTCAGTTGCAACTTTATCTGCTGCTTTCTGAGTGTTTGATGCTACTTCTTTTGCTGCCTCTTTAACAGTCTCTAACGGCTTTATACTCTTGGCTTCGTCTAGCTCTAAAAAGTAGCCGTTGCTTTTCTTCTTCGCTGGCGAAAGCTCATTATTGCCTTTTTTATTACCTGGCAATAACCCAGTAACAAAACCCAGAATTCCCGCGATTAAGTTTTTGATAAACCCGAACATTACAATTACTCCTGCTCTTTATATTTGGAAACCTAACGCAATTGTCAAAAATTACGTCAAAATGTTACATTTTATCAAAATTTTCTTTAGTGACCCATTTCCTGGCATCACTCTGTGTATGTGACACTCCTGGTTGGTCTGTGCCGATCTACATTCTAATAACAGTATAGGACAAACGTTTTAAACTCTTTTTCGCAACTAAGGAGCAACTGTGTGTGCCGAGAATTAATTATTAAATTTTACTGTAACTAAGAGCAAGTTTCTGAAAGTTGACTTAACAAAAATTAATGTTATGCAGGAAAACTTAAGTATCTCACTGGAGAAATTAGTCGTCTATAAACACTGAGGGGGAGTGTCATAGTCTGGTTGCGCGATCGCCATCGCAGTCGGTTAAATTTTCTAGATAATTGGATTTGGATTAGACATATTTTGTATATGAATACTGAGACTCAGCAGGGCAATTCCGTGGTATTGGTACACGGTATTAACGATACGGGGCAAGTTTTCCGGACAATGGCGACCTACCTGAGAAACCGGGGATGGTCTGTGTATACTTTAGATTTAATACCGAATAATGGTGATTTTGGTCTGGAGAAATTAGCACAGCAAGTTGCTGATTATATTGCCGACAGCTTTGCCGCAGAACAACCACTGGATATAGTTGGTTTTAGCATGGGGGGAATTATCAGCCGTTACTATGTGCAGCGACTGGGGGGAATTAATCGCGTGCAGCGGTTTATTACCATATCTTCGCCCCATAATGGAACAGCGATCGCTTATGCTTCCCTACGTCCTGGCTGCGTGCAAATGCGTCCTAACAGCGCATTTCTCCAAGATTTGAATAGTGACGTAGCGATGTTAAAGCAGTTGAACTTTACCTCAATGTGGACACCATATGATTTAATGATTGTCCCAGCAAATAGTTCGCGTCTTCCAATAGGAACAGAGGTGATAGTACCATCGAGGCTGCACCCTTGGATGTTAACCGACTCACGCTGTTTGGCGGCAGTAGCAGAAGCATTATCTTCACCCCCAATTAATTCCGGTCGCCAATTTGGGCATACTCAGGACTTCCAAAAATCGCTTCTGGGTAACGATAATACTTAAACTCCATCAAGTTATGAAAAGGATCTTCTAAAAAGAAAGTGCGGTGTTCTAGAGGAGAACCGACAAAGCGGTGTTTAGCTTCTTCAAAGAAAAGTAGCTGTCGTTGTTGCGATCGCCTTAATAAATCTTCCCAGTCACCTTCAACGCTAAAAATTAGCCCAAAGTGTCTGGGATAGATACCCCGTTGGGGTGTTAAAGGTTCTTTGGTCATGTGCGCTACTAATTGATGACCGTAGAGATTGAGAATCAGCGCGTGGTGGTTTTCGCGACCGGCAACACAGCCTAACCCATCGACATAATATGCTTTGGTTTGGGCAATGTCAGTAACCGGAAAGGCAAGATGAAATAAAGTTTGGTTCATTGCTTTTGCGTTAGAGACTGGGTATTGATACTATTTACAATTTATCGAACAAAGCTTTGTTGGGTTGTAAATGCGATCGCACGCAATTATTAAAGCCGTTATTTGCTTAAAACAAAATATCTGAAAAAATTTTTCTTGATTTTCCCCTCGCCAATAAGACGCGCTTATGCAAAAGTGATATTTTATTTTTTGGATCTCCCTAAGAGGGTTAAGCAGTTGTAGAGTTATTCGCGTTTCATCTCTAAAATAGTTATTGTGTTGATGAACAAAGAAAAACTACAGGTCATGCATTGCTAATGCTCTCTTTTATTTCTTCTTTAAATCCGTGGCTGGTGGGGATAGGATTAAACACAGTTTTATTGGGTGTAGCTTTTATTGCTCCCAAAAAGCTGCTTACCCCAGCTGGTTTATTGCACGCTTGGTTCCTAGGTGTGCTGCTTTGGGGAACCCTCGGCTGGCAAGGATATGTAGTAGTAATGTTCTACTTTATTGTTGGTTCTGCGGTTACACGCATCGGGATGCAGCAAAAAGAAGCTGAAGGAATCGCCGAAAAACGTTCTGGGGCAAGGGGTCCAGAAAACGTTTGGGGTTCAGCTTTAACTGGGGCGCTGTGTGCTTTGGCAATCGGGATAATAAATTGGGGGCTTTTTCCAGTTTCCCAGTCCCCAGTGCCTAATCCTCAGTTTCTACTACTATTAGGCTTTGTCGCCAGTTTTAGTACCAAACTTTCTGACACCTGTGCAAGTGAAGTTGGTAAAGCATACGGTAAAAGCACCTTTTTGATTACTACACTGCAACCAGTGCCACGAGGGACAGAAGGCGCGGTAAGCTTAGAAGGAACTTTGGCTGGTTTGGTAGGATCGGCTGCGATCGCTTGCCTTGCTTGGGGAGTCGGTTTAATTAATATACTCGGTGTGGCTTGGTGTATTTTGGCAGCCTTTATTGCCACCAATATAGAAAGTGTGATTGGCGCAACTTTGCAATCTAAATACACTTGGTTAACTAACGAAGTCGTCAATATATTGAATACATTAATTGGTGCGATCGCTGCAATACTACTCGCCTTAATATGGGCAATATGAACGCAATTGCCGCCCAAACAAGATTTAGTGTTAATTTCAGTTCTTCGCTCAATTCCTCCGGAGGATTGTCTTTCAATGGTAAACAGCCTTCCACTATGCTTAAGGATGGCTATTTTATCGTCCGGAAGAAAATTGCCCGGATGCTGCGAATTTCTTGCTCAATATTTAGCTTAATAAAATGCTTTGACCCTGAAGTTACACTAAAATTGGCAACTAATCAACTTCAAAATATGCCCGATTGATTCTCAATTCTAAGTATACTTCTATAGTCGTATTGACGTAACCACTTCATGGAAAATTCATCATTTTTGCTAGTAAATGACGAGACAATTTCTATCGCGCAAGCAGTAAAATATCTGCAAGCCTCTGGAAAACTGGGACAGTTTATGAGCGATATTCTGCGCCAGCACGTCATTGAGCAAGAAATTCGCACACGAGAAGATATTGAGATCAGTCCGGCTTTAACCGAACAGACAATCATTGACTTTCGGCTGAAAAACCAACTCACTGACCCCCAGAGTTTCCAAGAATGGCTAAAAAATAATGGTACAGATTATGCCACCTTTTACTCATCAGTAGCTTTAGGCTTCAAGTTAGAAAAACTTAAAGCCGTAGTTACAGAAGGAAAACTCCAAGAATATTTTATTGAGCGCAAGCTTTATCTAGACCGGGTAGTACTTTCTCGGATAATAGTTGATAATCGAGAACTCGGTGAAGAACTGCAAATCCAAATCGAAGAAGGAGCAAGTTTTGAGCAACTGGCAAGAGAATATTCACTTGCAGATGACAAAATAGTAAGCGGCATGATGGGACCCGTAAGTAGGGGAACGATGCCGGATATACTAAGGGCGGCTGTTGACGTGGCAAAGCCTGGACAATTGGTAGGACCGATAGAACTTGAAGGACGCTATGGTTTGTTTCGAGTAGAACAATTTCTTCCCGCGTCTTTAGAAGATACTCAACTAAAGCAAGCACTACAAAATGAGTTGTTTGAGAAATGGCTAGCAGAGAAAATTCAAAAGCTGACAGTGAAGCTGCAAGTGAGCTAAAACTTGTGGAAAATGAATCTTTAAGAATAAGCGTGCTAGCAACTTTACCTTGGAATCAACCACCCCTAAGCTGGCTGACTCCCGAACAACAATCTCAATTGCAAAATCGGTCAGAAACTTGTCGATACAAGCTTGGGGAAAAAATCTGGTCAAAGCAAGAAGGAATTTATCAATTCTTTATTGCTTCTGGTAAAGTCCGCTTGCGCGAAGAAGGTATCGGTACACCGTTAGCAACTCTAGAAGCGGGGGATTGGTTTGGTGAGTTGCACTCATCCTCTGTAGATTTTAAAGCTGTAGCTGCCAGTAAAGAAGTAATAGTAGTTCGCTGGGATAAAGCACTGTGGGCAGAATTTTCCACACCACAAATTGAGCAGTTTTGGCGCGGTGAAGAGGATGAGGAGACAAGGGGACAAAAAGACAACCAGACAAGGACACAAATAGAATTTTCCCCCCTCTCTCCATCCTCTGATTCTCCCATCCCTACGCCAGTCGCCTCTCCTTACCCAGACGCTGCGCGAACAAGGGAACGGCAGTCGCTAGAAGGTGGGGAACCCGCGCAACCCGCTACCTCGGAAACCTCCGCACGACGCAGGCTCCCCTCTGCGACTCCCCCACTTTCCCACTCCTCCACTTCTGTGTCGGGTTATCCATTTGTTTCTAACAGAAATACAGCAGCAGCCTGTTTAACAATGGTGGCGCAAAAGTTAGATAATCCCTTGCAACTCGAATGGGTACAACGCCAACTGAGAGGACAACGCCCGAAAAATGTTGTCGAAGCCGCCGAAAAGCTAGGTTTTGTACTGCGCCGATTGCAAGTAAGTTGGAGTGAATTACGTTCGTTATCTTTCCCGGCTTTGTTGCAGTGGGGTGAATCGCAAGGGAAACAAGGAAATTGGGTGGTAGCATATGGCGTTAGAGGCGATCGCCTAGTTATCGCCAATCCTCTAAATGGCGATCGCACTTGTGAAGGCGTTTCGCAATCAGTCGCCGAAACAGCTTGGGATGGACAACTTTGGCAAGTAGAAGTCATCCAGCAGCAAGAAAAATTCAACCTCAGTTGGTTCATTCCCGCAGTTTCAAAATACAAGGGATTACTCGGCGAAGTCTTGCTGGCATCTTTTACTTTGCAACTTTTGGGATTAGCAACACCGCTAATTACCCAAGTCGTCATCGATAAAGTGATGGTGCAAGAAAGTTTGCCCACACTTGATGTGATGGCGATCGCTCTTTTGTCAGTCTCAATCTTTGAAGCTTTACTCGGCATCCTGCGGCTATTTATCTTTACCCATACAGCCCGTCGTCTGGATCTGAGTTTATCAGCACAGCTATTTCGCCACCTGATGCGGTTGCCTTTAGCTTATTTTGAAGCGCGTCGCGTCGGCGACACAGTAGCACGAGTTCAGGAACTAGAACAAATCCGCCAGTTTCTCACAGGTACAGCATTAACTGTAATTTTAGATAGCATCTTTGCTGTAGTGTACCTGGTATTGATGTTTTACTATAGTGTGCAACTCACCGCAGTCGCCTTGGCTGTGTTGCCGTTGTTTGCTATTTTGACAATTGTATCAACACCAATTCTGCGAAGCTGGCTGAACGAAACATTTAACCGCAGTGCTGATAGTCAATCGTTTCTGGTTGAGACGGTGACAGGAATTCACTCAGTCAAAGCACATGCAGCCGAACCAGTAGCACGCGATCGCTGGGAAGGTTTATTTGCTCGCTTCATCCGCACAGGTTTCAAAGCCTCCACCACCTCCAACATTAGCAGCAACATCGGTGACTTTCTCACCAACCTTTCCAGCCTGCTAATACTTTGGTTTGGCGCTAAATTAGTTATTGAGCAAAAACTGACCATCGGGCAATTGGTGGCATTTCAAATGCTCTCTGGGAGGGTAACAGGACCATTATTGCGATTAGTCCAGTTATGGCAAAATCTCCAACAAGTCCTACTTTCGGTTGACCGAATTGGTGATATTCTTAACGTTGCCCCCGAAGCTGAAGCTGGAACCGGTCTAGTTTTACCAGCCCTCAAAGGAGAAGTCGCCTTTGAGCAAGTCTTTTTCCGCTACCGACAAAATACCGAACCCGTTCTTCGAGGAATCTCCTTCAACGTTCAACCTGGGCAATTTGTTGGTATTGTCGGACGGTCAGGGTCTGGTAAAAGCACCCTTTCCAAGCTGTTGCAGCGCCTTTATCAAATAGAATCAGGACGCATCCTCATTGATGGTTTTGATATCAAAAGTGCCGATCTCGCCTCGTTGCGTCAACAAATTGGGGTAGTTCTCCAAGAAGACTTTTTATTTAACGGTTCCATCCTGGAGAATATCACCCTCGGCAATCCCGACATCACCGCCGAACAAGTTGTAGAAGCTGCCAGATTAGCTGTTGCTCACGATTTTATCAGTGAGTTACCCTACGGCTACGAAAACAATGTTGGCGAACGCGGTACAGCTTTATCTGGTGGACAACGCCAACGTATTGCTTTAGCTCGGTTATTTCTCTCTCAAGCGCCAATCTTAATTTTAGATGAAGCTACCAGCGCCTTAGATAGTGAAACTGAACAGCAGGTTCTACAAAACTTGCAAAAAGTTTCTAGTAACCGCACCGTGTTTCTTATTGCTCACCGCTTTGCACCCCTCAAACGTGCCGATTTGATTTTGGTGATGGAACGTGGTGTAATTGCCGAACGTGGTACCCACTCACAATTGCTGCAAGAAAAAGGTTTGTATTGGTCACTATATCAACGGCAGCAGGCAAATATATAATCAGTTACTTGCATTTAAAACTATTATGCAAGGGCGTATTACATCTAAAATGCAAACCGATATAGAAAGACATTGCCAATAAATTCTCTTTTACTGCCGGCAAAGTGAGAGCAAATACAGGGGATTGCAAAAAGCCTGAGGTACAGTGTTTTGGTCTACAAACCAGATAAAATGCCTTTTTTACTTTTGGCTCCTGACTCCTGAAATCTGCTGTAAACGACAAATATTTACTAAAAGTCTGATCTGCACAAGTTGTAGCTCAGACTTTCTCTTATTTATTGTATTTCCCTTGTTAAGTAGTCATTATCAGCTGTACTTCTTTAAGACACCTAAAAATTTCTAGTCCCCAGTCCAAGCGTTCCTAGAAAAATTTACCGCATAAATCAAGTCACTTAGTCTTATTATTAACATAAAGATTAAGTAAAACTTTGATGTTTTGTTTGTTAATTTAAGCACAAGATATTTTTTTTTAAACGAAAGAAAGCCATCATCTAATTTGATAAAATATATACCTCCTATACGAGATCGAAAATATGCCAGTGGATTACGCAGGCAACAGTCTAGATAAAGCTAGAAAACTTGATATTAATACTAATGCCCAAAGTTTTAGGGATAAAGTCGATAATCTCGACCTAAATGATTTCTACAGCTTCAACCTCAGCAGCCGTAGCAGTTTTGATCTTAAGCTTGACAAGTTAAAAGCAGATGCTGATGTGGCGCTCATTCGAGATGCTAACAGTAATGGTCAATTTGATCAAGGAGAGGTATTAAGTGCCTCCACTCGTAGTGGTAAGCAAGCAGAATCAATTAATGAAATCTTGGGTGCAGGCAGTTATTACATACGGGTTTATCCGGATGCTAATGCAAAAACGAACTATAAATTAACAGTCTCGGCAACACCCTTTAATGATGCTATTAGCACCATAGTTTCTACTTCTGCTGATTTAGCAATAAATACGACTTCTGTTAACACACAGGTGAGTCTTAACGGTGCGATCGCATCCGCATCTCCTACTAACAACACAAACATTGTCGCTGGAACTCTCAGACCAGATACCTTTAATTATCAATCTGGCTACGCCAAGACAATTTTCATTGGCAATGGCAACGTTGACTACAGTACTGGAGCGCGAGACCTGATCAATTTATCCGAGATTACTTCTACTTCAGTCACAACCAACTTAGCAAATAACTTAAAAGGAGGTGTAGTTTACAACGCAGGCAACGGTAATCTTTTATATGATGCCATAACACTTGGCGACGGTAGCGAAATTTTGTTTCAGGGTATCGAAACCATTCAATTTCAAGATAAAACCGTTGACTTATCTGTAACACCCAACGACCCCGACTTCAATAAACAGTGGTATCTGCCTATGACAGGTGTTCATAATGCCTGGCGTTTCACTCAAGGAAATGATCAAGTTGCAATTGGCATTGCAGATACAGGGTTGGGAGCCAATAGCAATGGTATTCACCCCGATCTACGCTCCACCAGCTTCGTGGCTAACAACTACTTCGATGAATCGGGAACTTACTCTCACGGTACTCGTGTCCAAGGAACCATTGCTGCTGCTAGTAACAACGGTATAGGTATAGCTGGTATTAACTGGAACTCTCCCGTTCAGATGATCGATGTGGTAGGTGATAACTCAGGAGATTACGATTTAGTAAAAGCTACACAGGCACTGATTGATGGGGCTGGAGGTCGCAAGTTAGTTGTGAACCTCAGCTTGTCTGGTGGTAGCTCCAGTGTATTTGAGAAACTGGTTGCTGATAACAAAGATAAAGTCTTATTTGTAATTGCATCTGGCAATCAAGACCAAAATACAATTGCTAGTCCCGCATCATTGGCGCAAACTAACAACAATGTCCTTGCAATAGGTTCTTCTTGGGGAACTCAAGACTGGTATGGCAAGCCAACAACACCAGGGGAGGGCATCTCCTATGAAGAATGGTGGGGTTATAACAAAGGAGATGGCTTAACTTTAATGGCTCCATCCGAATTTATTGCCACATCTGCTACTCGCGCTAATTCATCTGCAACCTATGAGATGGGCTACTTTGACCGTTTCAATGGAACATCAGCATCAACAGCGGTGGTGACAGGCATAACTTCTTTGGTGTGGAGCGTTAATCCAAATCTTACTGCTGGACAAATCAAGGCTATTCTCTCAGAAACAGCCTACGATTTGGGTGCAGCCGGCTATGACACGGTTTATGGCTACGGACTAGTTAATGCGGATGCTGCTGTGCGAGCAGCAGAAGTCCTTGACAGGGGTTTTGCTTAATTATTAGCATTTTTGAGCAGATCCTACGAATAACTCCTTCCCTACCTTTAAGGAAGTCGTTTTTACTTAGGTGTATCTAGATTTTTCCATTTAAATGCCTTGCTATATGCTCTGCCTTAATCTTCATTGGAGGCAGAGTTTTTTAGTAGTTTGCCTGCGTAAACACCTGCGGGTTAATCAGAATTTGAGCGCGATCGCAACTCTTCATAAAATCCAAACTACCTGTCAAGTCTCACTAAATTGAGGCAATTTTGATTTTTGCGACATAAAAAACCTCATCTGAAGGATGAAATGTAAGAACCAAGAGCGATAAATCACTTCTCATTGGAATAATGACGCTACAAACTTCTGTGCGAGACGCGCTCTTTCTTTGTCTTTTTTCATCCTTTATCCTTCTCAATCGCAAAGACGCACTCACGTTCATCCTTTCTTTGGTGAGCATTTCTACTCAGTGTTTTTCACTTTGTGGGGAAGACTGTTTTGTTGAAAAAATCAAAGCATTATTTTTTACAAATTGCGCGTAATTACTTACATTTATGAGTCAGCATTTTATCGGATAATTATAAAAATAAAGTATTTAAAAATACGTGTATTTCTCCTAGCTGTTTTGGTAGGTAAAGCAGCAGTATAGAACTACAAATTAATTTTGAAACGTAGCTATAAAACCTTTGCAAGGCGCACCATGAAATCTGTGTCTTGTCAATTTCTCTTGAGCATAGGACGCAGAAATATTTATGCCAGTTGATTCAGTCGGCAATACTTTAAGTACAGCAAATAAATTAAATATTACTTCTTTAAATAGTAACATTTCAGAGTGGGTCGGCAAAAGTGACCCAAACGATTATTACACATGTAATGTCAGTGGTCGTAGTAGCTTTAATCTTGCTCTTAACGATCTATCGGCGAATGCAGATGTGCAGCTGTTAGACAAAAATGGAGCCGTAGTTGCAGGTTCTTATAGTCGTAAGCGCAAGGCTGAATCTATAAGCAGAACTCTAGAAACAGGTAGTTACTACATCCGAGTCTACCGAGTAGGTGGTGGGAATAGTAGCTACAAACTGAGCGTTTCTGGCAACGAAGCGCCGCAATTATTACAATTTGGCACTGATAAAAGCAGCTATCAAGTAGGCGAAACTGTCAAACTTACTAACGCTACAGTATTTCATGGCAATGGTGTCAGTGACTTAGCGCAAGTAGATTTCCGATTGCAAAAAGATGGTGGAAACTGGGACATCATCAGCAATGTAAACAAGTTCAGCACTGATGGCAACAACAACCGTGCTAGCTTTAACTATGCGATTAGTAATCTAACTGGTGGTAAATATCAGTTGTGGGCACGAGGATACGATAAATCCGGTGCTACTAGCAACACTTACCAAACAAGCTTTAGCATTTCTGCCAACGAAGCACCGCAATCATTACAATTCACCACCGATAAAAGCAGCTATCAACTAGGTGAAACTGTCAAACTTACTAACGCTACAGTATTTCATGGCAATGGTGTCAGTGACTTAGCGCAAGTAGATTTCCGATTGCAAAAAGATGGTGGAAGTTGGGACATCATCAGCAACGTGGATAAATTCAGCGCTCAAGGTAGCGACAACCGCAATGCTAGCTTTAACTACGCGATTAGCGGTCTAAGTAATGGTAAATATCAGTTGTGGGCACGAGCATACGATAAATCCGGTGCTACTAGCAACACTTATCAAACAAGCTTTAGCATTTCGCAACCGGCTCCTGTAGTTGCTGATCCTGGGGATTGGTTTGACCAGAATATTCAAGATACCGGTATACGTGCAGCAACAAGGTTGCGTTTCGCAGATAATGTGTTAGACCGCAACGATATTATTAGCATTTTGCGTGAAGGTAAAGATAACAGTGTAGTTGATGCTACAGAAGTTAAAGACCTTCGCACTTTAGTTAGCAATGCCTCTTATTTAAAAATTCCTGAACATGTCCGCGTTTTGGCTAACAAAGTTGTTAACGGTGATGTTGCTAATCAAAAGTATCAGGGTAATACACTAGGTAACTTGGATGTAGGTAGTAGTGATATTCAGTTAGAGAACCTAATTAGTAAGTGGTTTTATGGTAGCGATCGCCCAACAACTTCCTACACTTATCAATATGCTAGTGGTTCTCTGTTCCAAAATGGCATCAGTTATCAAGATATAAAACAAGGTGTGATTAATGACTGCTTCTTATTGGCAGGTTTAGCGGAAACAGCTTTCCGCTCACCCAGCACAATTGAGAGTATGTTTATTGATAACGGTGATAATACATTCAGCGTGCGCTTTTGGCAAAATGGGGTAGCTGACTATGTGACGGTGGACAGATATTTACCGACCACTGATACAGGGTATTTAGCTTATGCGAATAAAGGGAATCACTATAATAATTCTACGAATGAATTATGGGTAACTCTTGCCGAAAAAGCTTATGCCCAACTTAATGAATCTGGATGGATCTATCAAGATAATACCAATTCTTACAAGGGTATTAGTCATGGTGGATATGTTGCAGATGCTTTTTCTCAAATCACCGGAGGTAAAGTTTCTAGTTTTAATGCTCTTGACTTTAACTCAATAGTCAATGCGTTTAATTCTGGTCAATTAATTGGGCTAGCGACAAAATCAACTGGAGTTGCATCAAATATCGTTACGGGTCATGGTTATGCAGTGGTTGGTTACAATTCCTCTACCCAAAAATTTACTCTTTTCAACCCTTGGGGAATCGATAACGGCTCCTCAAAATCGGGCATCCTAGAATTAGCTTGGAATGAAATTGCAAGCAACTTTAGTTATTGGGATTCCACAACAACTATATCAACTTAGCCCTCACCCTTCCAGGGTGAGGCTACAAGAACAAAGCCTGCGTAGGCAGGCTTTTAGACATTAAGTCCGCGTAAGCGGACTTTGTTTTTGTAGCTGCAACTTTAGTCGTTGGGTTATGAGGGCTTCTGTGTTTTTTTATGTTTATTTATTTTAGTGGTTTCGGAATATACAAATAAATTATTTATTAAAATCTTTGTTTGCAGACAATTATTAGTGACATATTGCCATTTGTAAGCAAATTGGCATTTTCACATTTAAATTCATAGTAATTATTGGCAAAGAGAAGTAATTTCTTTTCAGAACTTTGGTAACAACGTTTTAACAGCTTGTGCTGTCAAAAGTATTGAGATATATCAGGAAAAATACTAATGGAAACTGATTCTAATAGAAACAATTATTATGATAAAAAGCTCAGTTTTACTCCTGTATCGTCAGTGAATTCCTTTAATGAACAGGATAATTACAACTTTCCTCTTGGCAGTCACAGCAGCTTCAATACAGCGACAAATGACGTGCAGATGCTCGATTCCTCTACTACTGCTAATAGTCAAAACTACAACTATACCGATGGCTATGGTTTAATTAATGCCGCAGATGCAGTGAGTAAAGCTGCTGGTAAGAATACTTTTGCTGATGTTCCTAACCTCGGTGGAAATAATTGGGGTGCTGACCTTGTGAAAGCGCCGGAAGCGTGGGCGAAGGGATACACTGGTGAGGGTGTTGTCGTTGCTGTGGTGGATACTGGGGTTGACCGCAACCATGACGACTTAAAGGATAATATCTGGACTAATAGTAAAGAAATTGCTGACAACGGCAAAGATGATGATGGCAATGGCTATGTTGATGATGTCTACGGTTGGAATTTTAACGGCAGCGACAACAATACTTTAGATGTAGCCGGTCATGGTACTCATGTTTCTGGGACTATTGCGGGAGAGAACAATAACTTTGGTGTGACTGGCATTGCCTACGATGCGAAGATTATGCCAGTCAAGGTTTTGGATGACTCTGGCTCCGGTTCTTATGATGCGATCGCACAGGGGATTCGTTATGCTGCGGACAATGGAGCCAACGTCATCAACTTAAGTTTAGGTGGCGATTATCCTAATAGCGGTCTAGAATCAGCTTTGAAATATGCTAGCAGCAAAGGAGCGATCGTAGTTATGGCAGCGGGTAATGAGAGTGGCTTACAACCAGGCTATCCTGCTCGCTACGCAAACGAAACCGGAATTGCTGTTGGTGCAGTCGATAAGAATAATCAATTAGCGAACTTCTCTAACCTAGCCGGATTTCAACCACTTACCTACGTTACAGCTCCAGGAGTCGATGTCTACTCGACACTTCCGGGTAATAAATATGCTAATTATAGTGGCACATCGATGGCGACTCCTCACGTTGCTGGTGTAGTCGCGTTGATGCTGAGTGCTAATCCCAATCTAACTGATGCTCAAGTGCGTCAAATTCTCACAGACACTTCGGGAAATAGTACACAAGCTACAAATTCTAACTTCAGCTTAAGTTCTACAACTCAGAGCGATCAACTTTTTGCAAACATATCTAGCACTGCACTTCAATCTTCCCCTGAAATTGTCGCCGATTTAGGGCGTAGACGCGTTGGCGTAGCCTCTCGTAGAGAAGCGGCTTGTCAGCAGACATCGCACTCTTTTTTGCAAAGTTTTAACAGTGGAATTGAAAGTAATTCTAGAAACCTTTTCCAAACTTACAAGCCGGCAACTTTTAGCTTCACGGATAGTTCTATTGAACGCAATGAAATGTTGATACCAAAATTTGAGTTACAATCCCAATATTCTCAGGACATTTTCGGCATCAATAGCATTCACAGCGATGCTGCTGTTGAAAACATATTAAATCAATCGAAAACACAAATCGAAGAGTATCGCGATTGGTTGTTTGAGATCAATTCGGAAATAGTTTAGAAAAGACGATTTATCGCAAAAACGCCCCACCCAACAGGCAATACGGTTCGGAATCGCGAAAGTTATCTGTTGAGGCAAGCAGGGGGTGCAGGGGAAGCAGGGGAAGCAGGGGAAGCAGGGGGAGAGAAAAAAGGCTTATCCGAACCGTATTGACCCAAGGGGCGCTTTTGCCTCGGCTATACGAACTTAGCCCACGCAGGTGGGCTAAGAGTTTCAAGCTTGTGTAGACAAGCTCTGTACGTATACCGACACCCTTCTAGAGTGTTTGGATCTCCGGGCAAATTGCGATGTTTGATGAGAAGCTACAAACGACGCATCGCCAAATTTACCTGACAGAGAAAGCCTCGCTAAACCTGCGAGTCACCGGCTCCATGATGAAAGTTAAAATTGACTTTTTACGAGTGACAATTTCACCATTAGCAGTCATGCCTGGTGTAAATCCTACTTCTTGACCTCGCACGATTACAGAGTGTTTATTCAGCTTAATTCTTGTAGGGAAAACTAAACCCAATTCTTTATCAACGATCGCATTCGGGCTTACTTGCGCTACCTCACCGTTAATAGTACCAAATTCCTGAAAAGGAAAGGTCGCCATTTTCACTTTGGCTTTCATTCCCTCGCGAATAAACCCAATATCACGATTTAAGACTTTCACCTCTAGCAGTAAATCTTCCCCTTCTGGTAAAATAGACAGCAACTCTTCACCTGATTGCACTGGTCCTTTAGTTGCTTTGATTCTATAGATAGTTCCGGCTACCGGAGCTTTGATGGTTTCGTCATCTTGTTGCTTTCTTGCCTGTTCTAACTGACCTTCAACGTTGGTCATTTCTTCTTTGCGCTTGTTGAGTTGAGTTAAAATTTCACTTTTACGCTCTGATGCTACACGCTGCGCTTGATTGCGGGCACCTTGATAAGCTGCTTCGAGAGAGCGAATTTCTTGCTTTTGCCCAGCAATATCTTTTTCTAAAGACGATACTTTGTCTTGCTCTTCGTTAATTTTGCTTTGAGCATTAACTATCTCATCTTTTGTTCTGGTAATTTGTGCATTTGCCTGGTTAAATGATTCTTGCGCTTGCAAATATTGTAATTTCGCTACTCCACCGCTAGCAAGTAAAGATCCGAGTCTATCTACCCTTTCTTGGGCTATCTTCAGGTTAGGTAATATTTGCTCGCGGACTTGCTTGGCGTTTTCCAGATTATTTCTAATATTAGCAAGATTACTTCTGGCGTTGTCTAAATTATCTTCCAAACGGGTGAGCCGTACTTTTGATTGGTCAATTAATGCTAGTTGCCGATTGGCATCGGCTTCAGCAGCTGCTTGACGTGCTTTGAAGTCTTGCAAACGAGAGTTTAAAAGTTCATCTTGGATTTGCGTTCCGGTTGTTTCACCACCAATACGTTCTGCATCCAAACGTCGCATATCTTCCTGAATCAACTTTACAGATTTGCTGAGGCGAGCAACCTCGGTTTTTTGAATATCTGGGTTGCGTTGAAGCAGAACTTGGTCTTTTGCAACGCGATCGCCTTCTTTGACGTTGACTGATACAATTGAGCCACCACCCAACGATGTCACCGGTCGCACCTGTGTGGAAGCAATTAATTCCCCTGGTGCTGTCGCTACTTCATCTATTTGCGAAAAATTCGCCCAGGCGATCGTTCCAAATATCGCCGCACTAATTGTTCCTGCTAAAATTCTCGTGTATAGCGGTGGTAATTCCTGTACCGCTTTACCTAATTCATAAGATAATTGGTCTTCTGGTTTAGCGAATCTTTCTTTTGTCTGACGTGCTTGAGCAGCATTTGCAACTATGGAAGATTTCATAAAATTTTAGATTTTAGTTAATGGTTAGTTGAGCGTGGTTAATGGTTAGTTGTTAGTGGTTAGTTGGAGGGTTGGCGTGTTGTTCTACTAACCACTATCAACTATCGACTATTCATTAAACACTCAAACTGCTAAATAACGCTTGATGAAACTTTCTAATGTTTCTAACTTAAAATTATAAATCGCCTCTAAATTGGCAATTTCCTCAGTTGTACAGAAAAATTCATTCCCCAGCAATGTACGGAAGGTTCCCAAAGCTTTTTGTCCTTCAGAATTAAACAAACCTAATGCACCCCGTAACCCATCAACTAGCAAAAGTGGCGCGTTAATTAATACTGGCTCTTTGTTGAAGATCCGACTAAAAATCCGAGGAATATCTCCTCGCAATAAAACCTCCGGTCCCCCGACTGGTAAAATTTTGTTACGAGCAGCTAAAACTGTCATAGAATCTACTACCATTTTTGCTAAATCATCTGTACTCACAATTGAGGTACGGTTTTTCGGGTCGCCAATAAGCAAATAAAGTCCCGTTTCCCGAAACCGTTCTGCTAATGGCAGCAAATTTGATGCTAATCCAGCTGGGCGTAAAATAGTGTAATTTAAACCACTGGCTTGTAAATAGCGCTCTACTGCTCGTTTTGCTTTGAAAACCGGAGCATCTTCATACCCTCGGTCAACACCGAGTACGGAAATAAAGACAAAGTGCTCTACTTTATTGGCTTTTGCTTGATCAATTAATTCAATATTCGCTCGGTAGTCTAGAGATAAGGCATTGCTACCAGAACCGTGGGCGCTGATAATATACTGTACGCCCTGACAAGCTTTCTCGATATCCTTTTGTTCTTGCAAATCGCCGATGAAGATGTCAGATCCTCGGTGTTCTAGCTCGCTGAAACGCGATGTGAGACGGACAAATGACCTGACGGACATCTCTTGTGTACGTAGTAGTCGCACGACTCTGCGACCAATATCTCCTGTTGCTCCAGTGACCAGAAACATATAAATTTGAATTATGTGTTGGTTGTAGGTTAGTTGTTAGTTGTTAGTTGTTAGTGAGCCACTGCGATCAATTGCGGCTAGAAGCCACAGTCACGCTCATTGGCGAGCTTCGACGCAGGAGCGTCACCCGAAGGGTTGTTAGTTGGAAAAACTGTAACCACTAACCACTATCCGCTAACTCTTAACTCCTAACCACATCCTAGAATCTAAAATTCAACAATGACGGGTGTATGGTCGCTGGGTTGAGGTAATTTTCTCGGTGCTACATCAATAGTGCAGCTGACTGCACGCTCGTACAGAGCTTCCGTTAGATAATGATGGTCAATTCGCCAACCTAAGTTACGGCGAAAAGCAGCAGCGCGATAGTCCCACCAGCTATAATGTCCACCTTCACTGGTAAATTTGCGAAAGGCATCGGCAAATCCTAATGCGAGAATATTTCGTAAGGCTTGGCGTTCTGCTTGAGATGCCATGATGTGATTTTCTGCAATTACGCCTTCATGAATATCTTCAGGCTCTAAGGCAATATTAAAGTCGCCACACACGCAGATTGTTGTTTGTGATGATAAAAGCGTAGACCCGGAGGGGCTTGTCGTAAGACATCGCAAATACTCTAAGAGCAATTTTAACCATTCGAGCTTATATTCATATTTTTCGCTTCCTACCGCTGAACCATTGGGAACGTAAAGATTAACGATCCGAATGCCATTGTTTACACCTGTAATCACCCGCTTGGACTCATCCCAAGTTGGCTCTATATCACCCAAAATCGGTGTAAAACCAGTACTTACATCTGTAAGCGGTTCCCGACTAATCAAAGCCACACCGTTGTAAGCTTTTTGTCCTGATGTATACAGATGATAGCCCAATTCCTCAAAAGGCGATCGCGGAAAGTTACTATCTACAACTTTGGTTTCTTGTAAGCAAAGGACATCAACCGGATTTTCACTCAACCAATTAATAACGTGTTCTAAACGAGTACGAATCGAGTTGACATTCCAAGTAGCAATTTTCATATTTTTAAATTATCAGTAAGTCAGTTATTATTTATCAAGATTTATTAACTTACTTTTAGTCAACAAAAATTGATTAAAACCAAAAATTTAGTATTTTAAGATACAAAATCTTTCATTGAATATATGATCCCCAAGATAGATGAAAGTGTTAATCATTACGTTGTATTATAAATTAGAGGTAGTCTTATACCTCTGTGAAAATAGTGTTTAATTAGTTAATTGTATTTTCAAGGTACGGTTAACCGATATTGTGGTCTGGGGAGAAAATAAGGTTAATTTAAATTGCAAACGTTCAGGTATAAATGTTCTACGGTGATAACATTTAAGTCCCTGACCTGAGGATTTTTTCAACAGCCCAAGCAAAGCAAAGAAATGAAAATCGCTCAAGTAGCCCCCTTATGGGAACAAGTTCCACCTCCGAGTTATGGAGGAATTGAGTTGGTAGTGAGTCGATTGACTGATGAACTAGTGCGTCGAGGTCATGATGTCACTTTGTTCGCTTCTGGCGATTCACAAACCTTAGCTGATTTAAAAGCAGTTTATCCGCGTGCATTGCGCTTAGACCCGAATGTTAAAGATTATGCAGTGTATGAAACGCTCGAACTCAGCCAAGTTTACCAAAATGCAACGGAATTTGACATCATCCATTCCCATGTAGGGATTTCGGCATTACCTTTAGCGAGTTTGGTATCTACACCAACAGTGCATACTTTACATGGTAAATTTACCGCGGATAACCGTAACGTATTTTCTTACCACCAAAAGCAAGCATACGTCAGCATTAGTAACGCGCAACGTCAAATCGATCTTAACTACGTCGGCACAGTATACAACGGAATTAACCCGGCAGATTATCCTTTTGTCGCCAAACCCCAAGACCCGCCATATTTAGCATTCTTAGGACGCTTTTCACCAGAAAAGGGACCACAACATGCGATCGCCATTGCGAAAAAAACAGGTTGGCGTCTGAAAATGGCTGGAAAAGTGGATTTAGTAGATTCTCAGTTTTTTGAACAAGAAATTGCCCCCCAAATCGATGGTCAGCAAATTCAATACCTCGGTGAAATCAACCACGCCGAAAAAGGTGAACTATTGGGCAATGCTACTATTACGCTTTTTCCCATTACCTGGAGCGAACCTTTTGGTTTAGTAATGATTGAATCAATGGCTACTGGAACACCAGTAATTGCTCTGAACTTAGGTTCTGTACCGGAAGTAATTGCCCAAGGTGTAACAGGTTTGGTTTGCCAAAGTTATGATGAAATGGCGGGAATGATTAAATCTGCTTTGGAATTAAATCGTCAAACTTGCCGAGAATACGTAGAAAACAACTTTAGTGTTAACCAAATGGTTAACGGCTACGAAGCGGTTTATGAAAAAATAATTCAAGATCGTATTCATTCTAACGGGCGCGTTCGTGTCGGCAAAATCAACTTTTAATTAACGCTTTTTTTCTAGTTAAAACAAACAACCATTTTTTGTCAAGGAGGACATTTGTATGAGTATGAAAGCCAACACCTGTCCGTGTTGCGGTGCTTCCCTGCTTCGTCATGTCCGTCACGGGGAATTATACTGGTTTTGCCAATCTTGTCGCCAAGAAGTTCCACAATTAACAGTTTCTCGCTTGACTAACCCAGAAACCAGAACCACGGGAGTGCTTACTCCTCCAGTAGTCAATTCTTAAATTACTCAGACTGATCCTCAAGGTTCAAAGTTCCCAGGTTCCTAAAATTCGAGATTAATTAACCTTTGATAAGTTGCCGACTTCACCTGGTAAAATCAGGTGGAGCTAATTAATGGGTTTTGGCTGTGTTAGCAGCATTGCTTTATGGTCAGGAAGATTTACGGTTAGAGTCAGTTGCCGATCCTACTCCTGGTGAGGGTGAAGTCGTCATCCAAGTGGGATGTGCCACAACTTGTGGTACGGATTTGAAAGTTTGGCGGCGCGGCGGCCATGCTAAAATGCTCAAGCCTCCAACTCTGTTTGGTCATGAGGCAGCTGGGCGAATTGTAGCATTAGGTGCAGATGTTAGGGGTTGGGAAGTAGGCGATCGCGTAGTCGCAAATAATTCTGCCCCTTGCATGAAATGCTTTTTTTGTCAACGTCAAGAATATTCGCTTTGCCCGAATTTAACTTGGAATAATGGCACTTTTGCGGAATACTTGAAAATTCCCGCAGCGATTGTAGAGCATAATTTGTTGCCGATTCCTGATGAGTTGCCCGATGAATTAGCAGCGATGACTGAACCTTTAGCTTGCGTTTTGCATGGGGTAGCGCGTTCTAACGTCAAAGCTAAAGATAAAGTAGTCGTGTTGGGAGATGGAGCGATCGGGCTGATGTTCGTCGCCAAGTTAGCGTATGATTGCGCTGCTGAGGTGTTTTTGTTGGGTGGTAACGATACTCGGCTAGAAATTGGTAAAAAGCTGGGTGCGGCAAAGACTTTTAATTATCGTCAGATAGCAGATATTCCCAGTTTGGTGAAAGAACTAACCGATGGGTGGGGTGCAGACATCGTGATTGAAGCGACTGGTGTACCGAGTGTTTGGGAAAGTGCGATCGCCTGCGCTCGTCCTGGTGCTACAGTCAACTTATTCGGTGGTTGTCCGCGAGATACGACGATTAGCGTTAACACAGAACAGTTACATTACAGCGAACTTACTCTCAAAGGTGTATTTCACAACACTCCTAAGTTTGTACGCGAAGCCTTATCACTCATCGCTAGTCGAAAAATTCCTTTTGAATTACTTATTAGCGAACACCGTCCATTGAAGGATTTGGAACAGGTATTTTCTGATATGAAGGCGCGTAAAGTAATTAAAGTAGCAATGATTCCGTAAAAGGAAAATAGCTTTTAGAATATTAATTGAGTTATGAATAAACTAAAAATTTGTACTCTAACAGTTTTATTTTCAACTTTAGCATTTGCCCCAGAAAGTCGTGCTGCTACAATTGCACCATCAATACAGGTGAAGCAAGCTGCACAGTGGTTTACTGGTTTCTTCGACAATGCCCAACAGGTAGCTAGTAAACCTTCGGTTCCATTTATTACAACATTGAACTGTAAAGTTGAGTTAGCTAATGCTAACCCTGTCGATGAAACAGAAAACATTTATCTTGAACAAAGAAGTTCAGCTTTTAATCGCATACGGTTTTATTCTTTTAGTGAAGCAGATTCTGGTGTAAAGCTGAGTATTCGTAGCTTTGTCAACCCAAATATTTTAAGTGGCATCTGCAATAACCCTCAGCCTGAACGAATCATTAACAATAGCAATATACTTGAGACAAGCTGCGACCTTTTGCTGATGTTGCAAAATAATCGCTACATAGCAAATAATGCTCCAAATGGCTGCCCAAGCAGTTCAGGTGGCAAGGTGGTTTCTAGTTTAACTCTCGGTAATGGCGTTATTGACTCGTTAGACCAAATTTTTGATGCTAGAGGTAATTTAATTGTCAGCACACCAATTGAGTTTCGCCGATTTAAATCTATCCCCGAATCATCTAACACCTTGGGGCTTTTAGCTCTGGGTATGAGTTTAACATTTTCCAGAAAACAGAGATATAAATCAACAGACAAGAAGAAAGCTTTTGTTTAAATACGCTCTTATTCAGCCTTTAGGAGAATTGTTATAAATGACCTATTAGTCTTGCTAAAGATATCTACAAATACAAGTAACTACGATGCGTCAGGATATTGAACTGTATAAGTAACTTTAGCCGTAAGCTACGGACAAGAACGACGTAACTGACGATCCTAAAATATTGCTTTAGAAATTCGGTAAACGCACCGTTGATCGCCGAGTGTAATGTGTTCTACTCGAGTCAACATTAGACGGGAGGCAAGGGTATCGCTGTTGCCCGCTCCTCTGTTATGACAAGGTTAGCGAGCTCTCAGCAATCTTAGAGAAATTCAATTCTTTAATTAGGGACGACAGCAATGTCTAGAGAAATTCAACACATCAATCCAGTCGGGTTAAGTAACCCATCTCATTACGGCTATGGTCACGTTACCGTTATCCCTCCTGGCGCAACACTAGTCTACATCGCGGGTCAGCTGGGTGAGGATGAAAACGGTAATTCGGTTTCTGATGACTTTGCTGCCCAATTGAAACAGGCATTTGCAAATCTTCGCATAGCATTGATTGCAGTTGGAGCAACGCCAGAACAAGTGGTGAAAATTACAGTGCTTTGTGTCGATCATAATGCTGAAAAACAACGATTGATATCACTAGAACGTAATGCAATGTGGAATGGCGATCGCAAGCCAGCGAGTACGCTCATTCCAGTACCAAAATTGGCAGTGGACGGCATGTTGTTTGAAATTGATGCCGTTGCAGTCATTTCAAACTCTTAACCATTGAGGAGGTCTTTATGTCATTACCCCTAATCTTGCAGCCTGGAGAAGGAAAATCAGTCAAGATTCGCACAAGTACTTGTACCTTCAAAGTGACTGGGAAAGATACACACGGTCATTTTGGGCTATTTGAGTTTGTCATGGAGCCAGGAACTGAGGGTGCAAGTCCTCATATTCACAAACAACTGACCGAAATCTTCTATGTGGTTGAAGGTGAAGTTGAACTCGTCGTGGATCAACGCAGCGTGACTGCTCCACCAGGAACGTTGATGCTCGTGCCGGAAAACATGGCGCATGGCTTCTCGAATCCAGGACAAACGCGATCGAAGCTGTTAATCCTGTTCTGTCCTGCTGATTCACGAGAGCAGTATTTTGAAGGTTTAGCAGAACTGACAAAAGATGGGCGACAGCCCAGCCAAGCAGAGCTACTTGAATTGATGCACAAGTTTGACCAGTATCCAGTTTCTTAACTTTCTGCCGCAGTCAAAGTCGCTAAAGCAGTCGGCGATCGCGCAAATGTAGGAATTTCAATCTGATAAGAATATCTGTTGATTTTCACATTTTGATTCAAGTTCACAGAGCGATCGCTCGATGTCAGATGTCATATGAGAATTGACATTTATTTCTCCAAAAACGGGAAAACTATGATTACACCCTTTTATGAGGGTAAATCGGAGTATTAATTGTGAGGAGAAAATGCTTAAAAAACTTCTACTTTGTTTTTTAGTTCCCTTATTTTACCTGGGAATGCTTTCTAATTCTAAAGTTAACGCTTTACCAGGGCAAAGTACAGAGGAAGTCGGTACATGGATTAAAGCTAATTCTACACTTCGCCCCAGCCGTAATGAGCGATTTTTGATTCAAAAGACTGATACAGCTGCCCAGCGATTTAGTTTTCAAGCATCGGTGTTACCACCTGGGAAAGTCGGTTTTACCAAAGACCGCAGCAGAATACGCACGGAACGGATTGCGATGTATGATGCGATTAACGGTATTACAGCTCAACGTTTGCAAGAATCGTTGCGGGTAATTTATGGATTGGATATCTATCAAGACTTTAATCGCGCTCAGGTGATATATGAGTATCCGAATCAAAGTGCGATAAATAATGCGCGTTTAGCGAAAACTCCCATCAGAGAAGCTTTACAGGGAGAATTACGAGTAGGCGATCGCTATGCATACTGGGTAGAAGTTGCTCAACCCAAAGAAGGTAAAGCCTTCACCGGTCAGATGACAGTTTTGCTGAAAACCGATTTAGACAAGTTGGAAGCCGAATTGCGAAATCGTTAATGTAGAGTTTGCCAATCGCCAGAAAATATACTTTCAACAGCGATCATAATTCGCAGCAAGTCTTCTTTTAGCAGCGGGGGCCATTCTACCCCAGCTTTGCGCCCTGCTGCAAATAACTGCTGCGTCTTAATGCTTAATTGATACAGCGAGTTAGCTAGTTCCCTATCTACAGTCGTAGCATCTTTAAGTCCTTCAAAAACCACTTTCAACGCCAACAAAATCGAGGTAATGTGACCAGGTACAGGTGGTTTTCCGTGTTGCATACGCATTAACAGGGCATCTGGGTTTTCCTCGCTTATTATTGCCTGGTCAATAAGCAATTTGCGAGCAGTTTCGTAATTCATTTTTACAGAGTACCATTTAACCGCACACAGTGCGTGCGATCACACTAAAAGTCGCCACTGGAAACTTTACTTTTTTCCAATGTCTCAAGTTATGGATGCTTGGAACAAAGGTTTATATGCGTACGAGCGAAAACGCAGTAACTTGGCGGCTACTTAATATTTCGTCATATGGCAATTCAGTTAAGTTCAAAATAGTGAAACAGTTGAAACAAACATCATAATAATATTTTTATTAAAATTTAAGTTTTTAACTTTATGAAAAGAGTGATTATCTAATTAAGTAGGCGATCGTCAATAAATTTCACTTAGTTTTATTTTGTGCCCAATGCGAGCGTGCCCTATGCCCAATGAGTGACGTTTAGTTTTACTTAATCTACCTAGTTTTGATTAACTTGAGTAATGGGCGTTGCTGATTCTTAATCTTCATCAAGTTATAAATCCGATTATTAAGTTTTTGATAATACTTGTGTCGGCTTGTACGCTCATGGCACAATCTCTTGCCCAAATTGTGTACGCTGAAAAGAACTAAGCTAATGATTAAATTGAGGTCTGATGACTCCTACGATTATGCGTCAGCTTTGGACTGTGGTTGAAACAGCCCATTCCAAGACCCTCTTGCAACTAGACGATGCTAGCTTGGTGCAATGGTTAGTCAAACAAACCAAAACGCAAGCATTGTTAGATTGTAACGAAACCGATTTTCTGTGTGACTATATTCAAGCCAGGTTAAGCCTGATTCGTGATATTGCCCATGACCGTCAATGTTACGGGTAAGAAAATCTTGATTGATTAGTGGTTAGTGACAATTTTGTTGAGGGGAAAAGGGAAAAGGGGAAATGCCCAATGCCCGATGCCCGATGCCCGATGCCCGATGCCCAATGCCCGATGCCCACGCTCCAATCAACAACTAACCACTAACACTCGTACTATTAACTTTTTCGCGGCAAATAACCTTCCACTAAGCAGTCGGAACCTACCACACGCCAGCTTACACGTTCTAAGGGCAAAGCCTCAGTCATAGTGGTGAAGCCTAAGTCACCCACAGGTGTGGGTGCATTGTTACCACCAATGATTTTCGGAGCGATAAAGGCAAGAATTTTTTGTACAGCACCAGTGGCGATCGCACTAGCGGCTAATATGCCGCCACACTCCCACAATACGCTGCAAAAACCCCGCTCATATAAGTAAGCCATTACTTTATCTGGCGTGAGGGGAGTTAGTTCCACCACCTCTACTCCCTGCTTTCGCAAAAATTCTTTAATCTCAGGGTTAGCATCTACTTCTGTTAACACCAAAGTTGGAGCCTCTGAAGTTTGCCACAAGTGGGCATTTTCTGGTAAATTCAGGCTGCGACTCATCACCACCCGTAAAGGATTATTTGCCCCCTCTTGATGGCTGGTTAAGTAAGGATTATCTTGTCGCACTGTATTACCACCAACAATTACAGCATCGCAAGCAGCCCGCAGTTGATGTACTTCAGTGCGCGCATCTCGGTTTGTCACCCAAGCACTGTGACCGGCGCTGGTGGCAATTTTGCCATCTAAAGTCATGGCATATTTCAAAATGCCCAAAGGTCGTTTGTAGAGAATACGATGAACAAAACCTTCATTAATTTTCTGGCAAGCTTCTTCTTCCACCCCTGCCACAACTTCTATCCCAGCGGCACGTAAACGGGCAATACCACCCCCCGCAACCAGTGGATTGGGGTCAACCATACCTACTACCACTTTTGCCACCCCAGCGGCGATTAAAGCTTGAGAACAAGGGGGAGTGCGTCCGTAATGATTGCAAGGTTCTAGGCTGACATAAATTGTCGCTCCACGAGCCGCAGTGCCAGCTGCTTTGAGGGCAAAAACTTCCGCATGAGGTTCACCTGCACGAGGATGAAATCCTTCCCCGATAATCTCGCCATCTTTGACAATTACCGCTCCCACTAAAGGATTTGGCGAAGTGCGTCCGGTGGCGCGTTTTGCGAGTTCCAAACACCGCTGCATCATGCGGGAGTCAAAGTCATTTCCCACCATTTTCTCTAAGTGTGAATCCAAACCAACTGCCGACTTTACTAAAAGTGCATTTTCTTGACTGTAATTATTGTCTGATGCATTTGGTTGAGCAATCACAGGGGAATTATCCATAACTTTGGGCAATACAAGGATTAGGGATTAGGGACGCTTGGATTAGGGGCAGTTGGATTAAGAATCGAAGAATATATAACTTTTAATCTCCTTAATCTCTAGCCTTTAGCCCTATCCTAAGCGCCTAAGCGCTTGAATCTATATTGCCAGATGATGCCCAAATTCAAAGAAAAATTTCGGACTAAAACACCACAAACACAGGTGAATCGTGAGTCCTGACTTTTTCCTCAGCTTTTCACCCTCGGCTATAACACTTTGCCCTCAAAACAAATAACTTTCTTACCCGTGCCTCAGTCCCCAGTCTCCATTCTCCTCATGACTGTGCCAATTTTATTTGCTGCCACCACCGATTTAAAGGATAATAAAGCACAGGTGCCCAGAGACTACTGAGAATAGCAGAGGAAAGGGCGACCTTCTGATAATATTTCCAGATGTCTTCAATATTGCGATCGCCCATCCAACTTAATAACGATGCAAAAATAGTCCCCTCTAAAACCGTCATTCCAAAGACAATTAAGGCAATAGAAATAAAGTCTTCTTGGATAAAACGCTGCTTTTGCATCAAACCAGTAATCATGCCCACTATTCCCAAACTGATAGCATGACTTGGGTTAGGCGATGTCATGGCATCTTGAAGCAGCCCCAACACAATACCTGCCAATGCTCCTTGAAAGACCGTGCGCTTCACGCTCCAAGATACTACCCAAATCAATAACCAGTTAGGTCCAATTCCCAATAATTCCATACCAGGAAGGCGGGTTGGCAACATCATTAAACATAACAGTACAGACCCAACCGTTACCGTTAAATCCAGCACTTGACGTAACTGGGGATTCCATTGAGAAACAGGCTTGACTTTTGGTTTAGATGGCGGTTTCGATTGCGATTTTCGCTCTGGCGATTTTCGCTCTGGCGATTTTGGCTTTTGCTGCCTGCTGCGACCTAATGCAGGAATCTTCATTATTTTTAATATATTTGGGTAAATTTAATTACACTATTGCGGCTTTTGATTTGTCGATTCAGGTTTTGTTGGCTGTTGAATTTCTGGCGTTTGGTTTTCCGGCTTGGGGTAAATAGTTACCCAATCTAAAGACCGAATTGGCGGAAAAAGTTCAATTGTTGCTATCGATGCTGGGAGTTTCTTCAAATTCAGAGACTTCACTCGTCCTACTGCCCAGCCAGAAGGAAACTTCTGACTGTAATTAGATGTAGAAACTAAATCTCCAGGCTTGACATTGGGAACTTTTTCATAAAATTCCAGCACACCATCAGCTGAAGCATCTCCACGCAAAACGCCTTTAGCTCCAGTGCGGCTAATTGTTACACCCACTTGGCTCTTCAGGTCGCTAATTAACAACACGCGGCTAGAATTGTCAGTAACCTTTTCAACCAAACCTACTAATCCACCCTCAGCCTTGACAATGTAACCTTCTTGTATTCCGGCGCTTGCTCCGCGATTGATAGTTACTTGTTGCCACCAATGGTCGCCACTGCGTCCCACCACCCGCGCTGGAATTGGGCGGGCTAGTTTGGGTTCTTTTTCAATGTAACCGAGTAAGTCTTTTAGCTTTTGATTTTGGCTTTCCAAATTTTCTATGCGCGTTTTCAACTCCAACACCCGCGCATCTTTAACACGTTCTTCTTGAGTTTGACCTATCTGCAACATTTGCAACGGACGGGTCATTTCTTGATACATACCCAGCAGAAGCCCGCCTTGAGTTTGTCGAAGCATCCAAGCGCTACCAACTACTAAACCTAGCAGCCCGATTTGTAATCCTTTCCGCTCCCACCAGCGACGCGTAGTAAACATATATACCTTTTCATAAGAATATTTTTACAGAAGATATTGGATTCTATGATGTAAAACCCAATATCTAGAATTGTTCATCAATGTTACATATTGCGAGAACGCCCGCTGAACACACGTTCTAGCTGCTTGAAGTTCTCTAATACACGCCCTGTTCCCAGGACAACACAGCACAAAGGGTCAGCCGCTACGTGGGTGACAATCCCTGTTTCATGACTAACTAGTGTATCCAAACCTTTCAGCAAAGCGCCACCACCGGCTAACATAATGCCCCGATCAATAATGTCTGCCGCCAGTTCTGGAGGTGTGCGTTCTAGTGTCCGCTTCACAGCCTCAATAATCACTGAAAGCGGTTCCGCCATACTTTCACGAATTTCTGGACCTTTGATGGTGACAGTGCGCGGTAGCCCAGAGAGCAAGTGTAAACCTCGGACTTCCATCATCGCTTCTTCGTTTTCATGAGTAGGATAGGCAGAACCAATGCTAATCTTAATATCTTCAGCGGTTCGTTCTCCAATCACCAAGTTATGAACTTTTTTCATATAATGCATAATGGCTTCGGTCAGTTCATCACCAGCGATGCGAACTGATTCGGAGATCACCGTACCTTGGAGACTCAAGACTGCAACTTCTGTAGTGCCACCTCCAATATCGATTATCATGTTTCCAGTCGGTTCAGCAACGGGTAGCCCTGCACCGATTGCCGCTGCTACTGGCTCATCGATTAAATAAACTTCTCTTGCACCTGCTTGGGTGGCTGCGTCCATTACGGCTCGCCGTTCTACGCCTGTGACTCCACTGGGAATGCCGATGACAATCCGTGGTAAAACCAGAGATCTGCCTTCATTTACACGCTGAATAAAGCTTTTTAGCATTAACTCCGCTGTATCGAAGTCAGCGATTACACCATCCCGCAAGGGGCGTACCGCAATCACATTTCCCGGTGTCCGACCAAGCATTTTTTTGGCTTCTTCTCCAACTGCCAGTGCTACCTTTTCGTTTTGATCGATGGCAACTACTGAAGGCTCTTGAAGTACAATGCCTTTTCCAGATACATAAACTAGGGTGTTGGCGGTACCGAGGTCGATACCCATATCCCGCGATAAGGAAAATTTACTGAAAAGACCCACGCCTCTCTACGCCCCCTAATATTTAATACTTTTGACAACTACCATAAGAGTGATTTGTCCAGGATTTTATTACGTTTTTTATCCGGAGTCTAGTAAAGTAGACTATTTTCTCAGTAATATTTGGGAATTTTTACTATCTCAAATGACTATTACTTTTTGATATTCTCCCGCGATATCAGCATATCCGTATAAAATTTTCGGTAAAATAGAGAAAATTTTATCATTTGTTAAGTAATTATAATTGTAAATTATTTAACATACTTTTAATTGCTTTGCAATTCGCTATTATGGAAGTCACGATTAGTAAGTACGCCTGTACTGAAAGGTAAAAAATATGAGTATTAACGTTGTGACTCTGGTTGGTCGTGTAGGAACTGACCCAGATATGAAGTATTTTGAGTCAGGTAAAGTTAAGTGTCGGTTAACACTAGCGGTGAATCGTCGATCGCGCAACAGCGATGAACCCGATTGGTTTACCCTAGAATTATGGGGAAAAACGGCGGAAGTAGCAGGTAACTACGTAAAAAAAGGCAAGCAAATCGCCGTTAAAGGTTCCTTAAAGTTCGACTCATGGAGCGATCGCAATACAGGGATCACTCGCTCATCACCAATTATTCAAGTAGACCAACTGGAATTGTTAGGTTCCAAGCGGGATGCAGATAGCGATATGGGGGATGACAATTTTTAATAATGGGGCATTGGGCATTGGGGAGCCAGTGCGTTGCGGAGGTTCCCTCCGTTGAAGCATCTGGCGTCATCGGGCATTGGGCATGGGGCATGGAAAGAATCGTATTAGAACGCGCATCACTTTCTTGAGTGTCTTTAATAACCTTTTACTCAATTTACAATGCGAGCGTGCCCCATGCCCAATCCCAGTTAATAACTAATTTGCAACGTTACCGATGCGTCTACTTCTTGTTCACCACCAACGACAGGGGTAGAAGCATCTTCTGCTGATAACTTGGCGTTGCTGCGATAGGCAATAGGTGGTGGGGTCGGTGCATTTGCATTATTAACTTCAATGCTGACTATTTCTTTAGATTTAAAACCTAAAGAAGCAAAAACGGCATCAGCTTGCTGTTGAGCTTCTTGGGTAGCTTTTCTGAGTGCTTGTTTTTGCGCTTGAGCGATCGCTTCATCACTAGCCACAAAACTAATACCATTAATCTGTGTCGCTCCCACTTTTACCGCTTCATCCAACAATGTGCCGGCTTTCTCAGTAGCAATGCGAAAACTTACACTATTTGTAGCCCCATATCCTGTAATTCGCTGCACATTATTGTTGTAGCTATAAACTGGGTTAAGTCTAATACCCGTGGTTTGTAATTTGTCTACATTGCGGCTTTTAAGCAACCCTACCACGGCTGATGACCTCCGGGCAGCCTCTTGTTGTACATCCTGTGCAGTTTTACCCTGAACCTCCACACCTAGATTTACTTGAGACAGAGTTGTCGGAATTGATTCCATCCCGCGACCAGTAACGGTAAGGGTTCGCAACATTTTTTGTTTTTCTTCTGTCAAACCTGGGTCAACACAACTTATACATGCAACTAAGACAAAAGGCAGTGTTTTCAACAAGTTGCCAGCATTAAACCGAGAACCGGATAAAACAGTTCTATTCATACTTTGTTCCACTCCTCAAAGAATTTATAGACGCTTTAACTATGGCGTCATTAGTGATATGTTCCTACTTTCGCATTGCAATAGTCAAAGGTAGGAGCGGTTACATTTTTTGCAACTGAAAATTGATTCACGAAGAAGGGCAAAGGGCAAAGGGCAAAGGGCAAAGGTATGGAAATAAAGAGCTATTTAAAAAAACTCTTGATTTTTATTACCCTTTCCCCTGCAAGGGAAAGCTTGCCCAATCATAGGCAGATGCTCCAATGAGTGGAAACCCCTTGGCGCTAGCCTCTCCCTTGGGGAGAAGACCGCACTGCCTCCCCTTTAACCCTCTTGTCCCCGACCCTTTCCCCTCTTCAAAAAGCCCTTTTTTCCTTTCCCCTTGGACCCTCCCTTTGGTAAAGGAAGAACAAGTGTTTTGTCAGCGAATTCTGACAAATCCAGCTTTAGTAATCAAATCCTGACCTTGAGGTGTCAGCAGCAAGTCAGCGTATGCTTCTCCCGCTTGCTGATCACTCTGTCCATTTTGTTTCACAATCACAAATAACCGCCGAGTCATCGGGTATTCACCGCTTTGAAAGGCAGTTGTATTCAGTTGGTTACGTTGTTGCGGACACTTTTCCAGGGGAACTAGAGGCAATGCGTAGGGTGGAATCAGTTGTTCTGGTTTACGTCCCAATGGCAAAGCTTTAACACCACATTGTCCAACCACTTGCGGGGCAGAAGCGTAGAAAATACCGCCGGGATTTTTCGCCACTTCTCTTAAAGCTTGTGTCGTCGTGGAAAGAAACTGGACGTTAGCAGCAAGCTGTTTATCTTCTAAGACATTTTCGACTAGGAATTGGACGTTGCCCCCTCCCGCTTCCACTCCTTTAGAGTAGAGTGTAATGGCTAGATTTGGACCACCCACTTGTTGCCAGTTAGTAATTTTGCCAGTATAAATGTCTTTTAGCTGGGCGATAGTTAAACCAGGAATGTTGAGATTGGGGTTAACTGCGATCGCAATGCCATCAATCGCTACAGGAATTTCTTTGAGTGTAAAACCTCGCTGTTCTGCCTTCTGGTGTTCCTCATCTTTAATTGAGCGAGATGACTCGGAAAAAGATAGTTGGTTACTCAAGAGCATTTTGAGACCAGTTCCAGAACTAGATTTACCTGTGGGCGGTTCTGTATAACGTAGTTGAAATTGGGGAAAGCTACTTTGAATTGCAGAATTAACTTCTTTACGAATGGGTGCCCAAGTAGTACTACCACCATAGTTAAAGAGTCCAGAAGGAATATTTTTCACCTGGGCGAAACTTTCATTATTAGATTTTTCTATATCTTGGGATAGATTCTTATTATTATTAATAGTGGATAGTTTTATAATATTAATATTAGAAATATTAGCTAACCACAGAAATACACCACCTACTAGCCCCAGTGCGACTAACATAGTCGCTAAGAAAACTGTTATTTGTTTTTTGTCTGTCATATCTGTTTTTTAGTTTGTAATTAATAGGACTATTAATTGAAAAACTAATTAACTTTGAATTTCGCCACACTGGCTTGTAAGTTTTCTGAAATATCTACTGTTGTTTGCAGAGAAAGAGAAACTTCGTGAGATGAATTGCTGGTTATTGCGGATACTTTAGCAATTTCTTTCATAATATTGGTGACTTCGGTAGATGTTTGCACTTGAGATACTGTAGCCGCTGAAATCGACTGCACTAAGTCATCAATTTGCTGACACACATCAATAATTTGACTAAAACTTTGTTTGGTATGCCCAACAAGATGTGTGCCTTCAACCACCTGTGCAGTCCCTAATTCCATAGCTTTGACCACTTCGATGGTTTCAAATTGAATATTGGCGACAATTCCTTCAATTTCACTAGTTGCTGTCGTACACTGACCCGCTAGTGCGGCTACTTGTTCAGAAATCACACTAAAACCTTGACCTGCTTCACCAGCACGTACCGCTTCCAGACCAGTGTTGATGGCTAATAAGTTAGTTTGCTGGGCAATCTGGTTAATCAATGACAGTATGCGAGAAATTTGTTGCGAAGATTCCCCAAGACGTTTGACTTTTTTAGAAGTTTCTCCTAAGGTTTGTCGCAGATTCAAGATATTTTCTACTGTAAGATTCATTGCCGTGCCTCCAGTTTTCGCAGCGTAAGAGGCATTACGGGCAACTTCTGCGGCAATATTTGCATTTTTTGCCACCGCTTCAATTGAAAGCTTCATTTGCTCAACAGAATCTAAAGAGTAGTTGATTCCTTCTGCTTGTTTGAGTGCTTCAATTGCAAGTTGATCAATTGCTCCAGAATTGTTGCCGATCGCTTGATTGACTTCAGTAGAGGTAAGTTTTACTTGGGTGACAATTTCTCGCAGACTTTCGACAATAGAATTAAAAAAGTCAGCGACGATGCCTATTTCTCCAAAAGTAACTTCAGCACGCACTGTCAAGTCACCTCTAGATGCTGCTTCAATCTGATCGAGCAGATCTTCTAGTTGCAGTTGCAGTTGTTCTTTTTGTTGACGTTGCTCTTCGGAAAATATTTCTGCTGCTTCGCGTCCTTCTTTTGTTTCCTCTAAAAGATTGGCTCGGTCTAAACTCAGTCCAACAATTCTGGCGAATTGCTCAAACAAATCAATTTCAGATTCTTGCCACACACGGGGTTGAGAACACTGATGAGCAATTAATAAGCCTAGCACTTTATCACCCATAAGAATTGGTGCTACCAAATTAGCTCTGACTGCGAATGGTTGAAGTTGTTGAATATAACACTCAGTTAGATTGGCTTCGTAAATGTTGTTAATTGCCACAACACGACCTTGCCGATACTTTTCAATATAATTTGGGAAACAAGGGTCATGAATTTCTGCTCCTATTGCCTGAGGAAATCCAGCAACTACTGATTCAGCGATTATTTGTCCACGTAAATTCTCATCGAACTTATAAATAACTACTCGGTCTGCTTTCAAAACTTGTTGGATATCTTGAACCGCTAAATGGAAGATATCTTGCAAGTTGACACTTTCAGACAAATGGATGGCAAGGTCTTTCTGTGCTCGTGTTACCTCTAATAAACTGACACCTTCTAAGGTAAGTCCGACTTGAGATGCTAATTGACTCAAGAAACTAATTTCATATGGTTGCCAAACTTGAGGTTCTTTACAGTGATGAGCAATCAAAAAGCCAAACACTTTGTTATTTTTGATAATTGGCGTTATCAAAACCGCCTTGATTTGCAAACGTTTCATTAACGTCAGATGTTCCGGAGCAAAGTTCGCTAGAAAGACATTACTAACAGCCAAGACACGACCATTTCTATATTCTTCTATTAGTTCGGCACTAATGCAGGCATCTTCAATTGTCTCTCCTAAAGCTTGAGGGAACCCAGGAACAACCGATTCGGCTATGACTTGCCCACTTCCTTTGTCGTTAAAATGATATATGACTACTCGATCAGCTTTTAGTGCTTCTCGGGCTTGTGTTACTGTTATGTTAAATAAATCTTCGGAATAAAGAGATTGGCGAATCGAGATTAAAGTGTTAGTGAACAACTTTAATTGTTCAGCCTCAGTTGCTTGTTGCTGTAGTAACTCTTGCAATTGGGCTGCCATCTGATTGATGTTAGAAACCAAGGTAGCAAGTTCGTCTTCACCTTTCATAAAAATACGGGTATCAAGATTGCCTTGACCCAATTTTTTTACTGCCATACTCGCAACCCGAATTGGCATTGTTAGACGGTGAGCAATAATTGCTGCGATCGCACCTGATAATAATGTTACGGCAATCGTCCCCATCCCCAGTATCTGCAATAATATTCTCGACGATGCAAAGGCGATCGCTGTATTGCTACTCAGAGCTAAGTTCCACTTCAAAGGAGGCAAACCTTCTACTGTTTGCCAAGGCACGTAAGTTAATAATTCCTCAATATTCTCATTTTTGTTAAACAATATGCGAGCATTTGCTTTATTTTCTGCTTGCATTTTTTCCCATTCAGGCACCAAGGTTTGATAATTTTTACCTACGTCTACATTATCGTCCTTACACAGAAAGATTTTCCCCGAAGCATCTATTAATTCATAATCATCTTGACTAATTAAAGGTATATTTAATACCTTTTGTAAAGAATTGACAGGTAGCACTGAACGAATTATATAGATAGTTTGATTTGTCTCGCTATCTTTGACAGGAGCAGCCATGTAAATTTTCGGTTGATCTCCAGTTTTTGTGGTTGAAGGCTGGCTGATATAAGGTGTATTGGTTTTGAGTACTGTTTGAAAATAGTCCTCGTTTTTCTGGTTAGGAATTAATTGTCCTTTTGATTCGACAATTAGATTGCCATTGAGATCCAACACGGCAATACTCTCATAGGTATTTTGAATAGTTAAATAGTTATTTAACCGTGTTTGCATCTGTTTGCGAGTTATTGTTTCTCTTAATTTACGATTTTGTAAGAATGTCAGATTGGATAGAATCTGAATATCTTCATACCGACTTTGCATAAAACGGTTTAGATTATTTATCAAAAGATAGGCTTTCCCTTGTTTCTCGGAGATTATTTCCTTTTTTTGTGATTGGCTGGCTACAGAATAAGCGAATGTTCCTATTGCTAATACTGGTACCGTCCCCAGAGCGACGGTAAAAATAATCGCTTTTCCATATAAATTTATCCGCTTTATGGCTGAAATTACAGAATTGATTGCTATACCATAACCGCTTCTAGGTTTAAGCAAAGTTTCTTTTTCCGAGTTGACTACAATTGAAAAATCACTATTTTTCACTACACCATTTTTGTTATGATTATTTTTAATCTTCATCGTTTAATCCCAGTAATTATCCTCAGTGAATTAGTTTTTGGTAGATGCTACTTGCTAGAAATAATTAAAGACTTAACAAGAGTCTGTGAATTCAGCCCACTAACGATTTCAACACATTCCAATTCAGGTTTGTGAAAAGCAGTTAGAAAGCTCACATTGTACTGATATAAATATTTTAATGCAAACATACCCAGAAGCTGATGCATTAGAAATGACCCTGCTTTGAAACTTGAGTCTGCACCGTAAGTAGTAGCTGAAAATTAATCATCCTATTTCAGATAAGAGCAAAGCTTTAAAATGTTTAATTCTTACTCTTTGGTGCAGTCGAAAGAGCTATTACGATTATGTTAATTATGAAAATCAACCTCCAGCCGTATATAGCTAATGCAGAGATTCTTTTACCCACAGATTAAATGCTTAGTAGTAAAACTTCTGCTGAATTGCTTTACTAAGCTAACAAAAAATTGAGTAAAAAGAATTAAGAAGCACTTTCTGTTGTAAGTAAGGTAATCATTTAAAAGTAATGGTCTGTGCTGTAATCCTGCGCCATCTTGCTTACAAAAAGGCGATGTCTTCATAATTTTTGAAAGCCCATTCTAATATTGCTTTGTAGTGGAAAGCTACCCTGAATAATTATGAGTGTCAACTTTACTAATTCTTACAAATAGCAAAGGATTCTAGGATTTTGCTGAAATCGCTATAATTCAACCAAATACTAGATATTAAGTATCTTACTACAAATTTACGAAAATATACGCATAAGAAAAACCTATAGCTATACAAATCTATTATACGTACGTATAGTCTATCACAATATTACTTAACAAGAAATTCATTTTTAGATAAATTAACCTGAGTTCGGGATAAGGAAAGGGGCAGGTATTACTCCCTTCCCGGCAGAAGATTACCTAAAAAAGAGGAAAATATACTACGCTGGTAGTACAGAGGTGATATATAGGTAAATCTATGCGA
>JAESFM010000066.1_pt1 | contig 55976 bp, 48 predicted proteins | sample 9266171 | NCBI WGS metagenome assembly JAESFM01 (sample SAMN14505069, study PRJNA617099) | algae metagenome | isolation source: Hassallia sp. WJT32-NPBG1 and co-occurring heterotrophs from well developed... | place: USA: Mojave Desert, Joshua Tree National Park, California | collected 2006-06-22 | reverse complement strand
AAGGCCGAGATCCTGGTGCTCGCCACCCACGACATGGCCATCGTCCGCGAGTGGTGCAACCGCGTCATCCGCCTCGACGCAGGCCGCATCGCACAAGACGGATCCGTCACAGAGGTGCTGGGCGAGGCGTGAGATGCGGCGTGCGCTCTTCCTCGACCGCGACGGCATCATCAACGTCGACCACGGCTATGTCCACCGGCCGGAGCAGGTGGAGTTCGTCCCCGGCATCTTCGCGCTGTGCCGGCTCGCGGTGGCGCGGGGGCTGCTGCTGGTGGTCGCCACCAACCAGTCGGGCATCGGGCGGGGGCTCTATACCGAGGGCGACTTCCACGCGCTGATGCGCTGGATGGCCGCGCGCTTCGACCGCGAGGGCGCGCCGCTGCATGCCGTGGAGCACTGCCCGGACCATTCGCAGCACGGGATCGGTCCCTACCGGCGGGAGAGTACGAGGCGGAAGCCGGGGCCGGGGATGCTGCTGGATGCGGCAGCGGCGCATGGCATCGCGCTCGGCGCCTCCCTGATGCTCGGCGACAGGGCGAGCGACATGGAGGCAGCGCTGGCGGCCGGCATCGCCACCCGCATCCTGGCCAGCGAGGATGCCGCCGAGATCGCGCGGGCGCCGGCCGGGACGCTGGTGCTGCCCTCGGTCGCCGCGGTAGCCGGGTGGTTCGCCGCTCAGCGCTGAGGCGGGGTGTCGGACAGCACCGGAACCGGGTGGCTGTAGTCGAGATTGGGGTTGGCGAAGGGATCGCGCCGCAGCGCAGCGCCCCAGCGCCGCTGCATCTCGCCGATCTCGGCGGCGAAGCGCCGCGCCTTCGCCCCGGTCACGTCATCGCCGCGACTGGCAGATTCGTGGTGGTACAACGCCGCGAGCGGCGTCCAGAGGATGCGCCAGCCAGCCTCGCGGATTCGCAGGCAGAGATCGATGTCGTTGAAGGCGACAGCCAGCGCCTCCGCATCCAGCCCGCCCACCAACTCGAATACCTCCCGCCGCAGGGCCAGGCAGGCGGCGGTCGCGGCCGAGACCTCGCGTACCAGTGCGAGCGACCCGGCATGGCCGGTCGCGCCGCGTGCCGCCTGGGGCAGGTAATGCCCGGCGACGCCGCCCTGGCCGATCACCACGCCCCCATGCTGCAAGGTGCCGTCCGGATAAAGCAGCTTCGCCCCGACCGCGCCGATGCGAGGGCGCAGCAGCAGCCCGACCATCTCGCGCAGCCAGCCGGGCCCGATCACCTCGATATCGTTGTTCAGCAGCAGGAGCACCTCGCCCCGCGCCTCGGCCGCAGCCTGGTTGTTGAGGGCCGAGTAGTTGAAGGGCCCCGGCGCGGGGAGGATGCGCACCCTCGGATCCCCCCGCAGCCGGTCGAACAGGGCGAAGGTCTCCGCCGCCACGCTGCCATTGTCGACGACCAGAAGCTCGATCGCCGGATAGTCGGTGCGCTCCAGGAGGCCGGTGGCGCAGGCCTCGAGCATCGCCGCCCCGTCCCGCGTCGGGATGATGACGGAGACGAGCGGCGCGGGCTGCGGCGGCGCCATCGATAGCGGCTGCCAGGCCGGCTCGGGCCCGGGCTCCCGCCGCCGGTGGTAGAGCACTTGCGGGATGTGGCGGATGCGTGCCGGCTCGCAGACGGCGGCGATGCGCTGGGCGAGCGCATGGTCCAGCCTGTCCTCCTCCGTCAGCAGTGCCCGCCGGACGGCGCCGAGGCGGGAGGCATAGTCCTGCTGCCGCAGCAGCACCGCATCGAAGTCCGGCTTGAACCAGGGGCCATGGCGCAGCCCGGCGGCGTCGATGCCATCCTCGTCCGAATAGATGAGTGCCGCGTCGGGATGCGCCGCCAGCTCCGCCGCGACGGCCTCGAGCGCGTGCTCCGCCAGCCGGTCGGCGACATCGAGCGCGGCGAGGAACTCGCCGCGGCCGAGGCCGGCAACCGGCCCCGCTGGCAGCAGGCCGATCCGCAAATCGGCCGCCGACGCCTCGGTCAGGGCTGGCGAGGCTTGCGGCGCGACAAGGCAGAGCTCCCAATGCGGGTAGCGCTGGCCGCGCAATGCCTCGATCGCGGCCAGGATTTGCTCCTCCGCCGCCCCGGCCGCCGGCATCACCAGGGAGATGACCGGCCGCGCCCGCACTCTCACGCCGGGCGCCGGGGCCTGGCGGGCGAGCCAGGCGCGATAGGCAACGGGATCGTTCGCTTTTTGCAATTTCTCGCGAGCAAGCCAGGGCAGACGCCGGATCGCGCGCCGCGCCAGACCGCCCAGACGCAGCCGCAACGGCAGGGCGGAGGCCGGCATGAGCGCCCACAGCCCGCGCCAGAGGCGCTGCAGGGTCCGGCGGGGGGTGAGGCGCATCGCATGGTCCTTGGCTGCGATTCGTGCGAGACGGCGCCGTCTTGGCATCTCGATGGACGCCGACCAAGCCCTGCTCCTCTTCTCCGCCGGATTGCCCCTTCCCGCCCATGTCCCCCGAGCCCTACCGGCTGACCGCACTCACCGAGCAGCCGCCCGGACTGCGCCGCGCGATCCATGGCTACAGCACCGCCGGCACCTGGAGCCGGCTGGCGCAACGGGTCCTGGAGGTCGGGTTCGAGGTCGGCCGCAGCCTGCCGCGCGATGCCTGGCGCCGGCGCTGGCCCGGCCCATCGCCCCTGCTGCGGCTGGAGCCCGGCGAGGACGCGCGGCCCGGGGCGCGCAGCGTAGCACTTTATGTGCACTACGCCGCCTCCGGCCGCATCTCGGAGATGGTGCGGCGGCAGGTGGCGGCGCTGGCGGCGGAGGGCTTCGCCGTCGTCTTCATCACCATGGCCGCCACGGTGCCGGAGGCGGACTGGCAGGCGATGCGCGCGCAGGCCGCGCTGCTGGCGCAGCGTCGGAATTTCGGCCTCGACTTCGGCGCTTGGCGGGACCTCGCGCCGGAGGCGGCGCGGCGCTGGCCGGGGGCCGAGGAACTCATGCTCGCCAATGACAGCGTGCTCGGCCCGATCCGCCCGATGGGGCCGGTGATCGCGGCGCTGCGCGGCGGCGGCGAGGGCCTCTTCGGCATGACGGAGAGCATCCAGGGCGGGCCGCATCTGCAGAGCTACATGCTGCTCGCCCGAGGCGCCGCGCCGGTCGACGACCTGCACCTCTTCCTCGCCGAGATGCGGATCAGCCATTCCAAATGGCTCGTCGTGCAACGCGGCGAGCTGCGCTTCGCCCGCTGGATGCGCGGCCGCGGGCACCGGGTCGCGGCGCTCTTCGGCTATGGGCGGCTGGTGGGAGCGGTGCTCGCCGATCCGGCGGAGCGGGCGCAGCTCGCCGCCTCGCACCCGTTGCTGCGCGGGCTGGAGGGAATGACGCCGGAGGCGCGGGCGGCGCTGCTGGCGGAGCAGCCGCTCAACCCGACGCACCACTTGTGGGCGGCGCTGACCCGGTGCCTCGGCTTCCCCTTCCTGAAGACGGAGCTGGTGCGGCGCAATCCGGGACGGCTGCCGGGGGTGGCGGGCTGGCCGGCGCTGGTGCCGGCGGAGGCGCCCTGCCCGCCCGCCGTGATCCGCGCCCACCTGGACGGCTTGGCAACACCCGGATGACATGCCAATTCGTTACTGTGCTGTTGCGGTTTACTGGACATTGCTCGGCAGGCGGCGCAAGTTGAACCGAAGACTACACGTCAGGGTTGCAAAACGCTCGCCGATCCTGTCTTCATTCCAGTGGTATTCCGGACACCCCATGCTCGATTGCCTTGCCAAGCCAGATGAGACTGCCTCGCCGTTGCACTGCATCGGCCCGGCTGGACTTGGCACGCTGCTGGCGCAGCTGCCGGCCGCGGCGAGCGGCTTCCTGAAGGCCACGGGCTTCGCCGGACGGGCGCAGGAACTCGCGCTGCTGCCGGGCGAGGACGGCATTGCCGGCGCGGTGCTCGGCCTCGGCGAGGGGGCGGTGACGCCCTGGTCCTTCGGTGCGCTGGCCCATGCCCTGCCGGTCGGCAGCGCATGGCGGCTGGCCGAGGCCACGCATGCCGAGGCGGCGGTGCTCGGCTGGTGCCTCGGCGCCTATCGCTTCACCCGGTTCAAGGCGCCGAAGCGGGCGCCGGCGCGGCTGGTGCCGCCGCCCGGCACCGATCAGGCGATCGCCACCGCCGAGGCCACCGCCCGGGTGCGGGACCTCATCAACATGCCCGCCAACCTGCTCGGCCCGGCCGAGCTGGCGGCGGAGGTGCGGTCGCTGGCCGAGGCGCATGGCGCCACCTGGCGCATCGTCGAGGGCGAGGCGCTGGCCGATGGCTTCCCGGCCCTCGCCACAGTCGGCCAGGCCAGCCCCCGCGCGCCGCGCCTCGCCATGCTGGAATGGGGCGAGCCCGGGGCGCCGCTGGTCGCGCTCTGCGGCAAGGGCGTCTGCTTCGACACCGGCGGGCTGGACCTGAAGCCCCCCACCGGCATGCTGCGGATGAAGAAGGACATGGGCGGCGCCGCCGTCGTGATCGGCCTGGCCGAGCTCGTGATGCGCATGCGCCTGCCGGTGCGGCTGCTGGTGCTGGTCGGCGCGGTGGAGAACGCCGTCTCCGGCCATGCATTCCGCCCGATGGACGTGCTGCGCACCCGCGCCGGAATCAGCGTCGAGATCGGCAATACCGATGCCGAGGGGCGGCTCGTCCTCTGCGACCTGCTCGCCTATGCGGCAGAGCGAGAGCCGGCGCTGGTGATCGATTGCGCGACGCTGACCGGCGCCGCGCGGGTTGCACTCGGGCCCGATTTACCCGCGCTTTTCACTCCTGACGATGCGCTCGCGGAAACGCTACTGGCCGCGGGGCTGGCAACCCATGATCCAGTATGGCGCCTGCCTTTGCATGACGTTTACGATTCGTGGCTGGAGAGTACGGTAGCGGACATGAACAACGTGTCGTCTCGACCCATGGCTGGGGCGATCGTTGCTGCATTATTTCTGCGGCGTTTCGTGCCCAAGGGCCTCCGCTGGGCGCATCTCGACCTCTACGCCTGGAACGACGCCGCCCGTCCTGGACGGCCAGAAGGGGGAGAAGCCCAGGCTTTGCGGGCCTTGGCACACGGCCTCGATGCTCTGTTCGGCCCGGGAAGAGGGCCGGTCCGGTAACGAGAACGAGATGGTGGGGAAACTTTTCAGGTCCAGCCGCTCTGATGCATGAGCGGGAAAGCGTTATCCAAGACTGACGTGACTTCGGAAGTGTCTATCCCGGTCAGTAGGTCAGGGCCTGCGCACCGGACATGTTCAAAGGCCCACAAGGGGCGAGGGGATTGGAGCAATGGCGGTACAGAGCAACCCCGACCAGCTGGTCGGAATTCTGCGGGACACGGTGGTCGCCCTGGTTCGGCGCGATGGTCCCGACCTTTCAGCGCGTCAGCTGGGGGTGTTCCTCACGGTCTACCTGACCGACGGCCCGCATACCGTGCGCGGCCTCGCGGCGGAGCTGAACGTCTCCAAGCCGGCGATCACGCGGGCGCTCGACCGGCTCGGCGAGCTCGATCTCGCGCGCCGCAAGGTGGACCCGATGGACCGCCGCAGCGTCATCGTGCAGCGCACGCTGAAGGGCACTGCCTTCCTGCGCGACATGCGCCAGATCATGTCCGAGGCCGAGACCACGACGCACGAGATGCCGGCAGTCGCCAACGAGGCGGCCAATGCCGAGCCCTCGCGCGAGAACCGCAAGGCCGGCTGAGCAGTCTCCCTTCTGACCCCCGCGGAACTGCGCAGCGGTTTTGGCGGGGGTGCTTCAGTATCCGGCGGCGGGGTCGACCAGGTTCAAGGGCGTGAGGCCCGCACGCGCCCGGTGGATGTTCTCCACCACTTGAGGCGCCGCGCTGCGGGGAATGGTGATGCTGGCGGCATGGGGCGTCAGCACCACCTTCGGATGCGCCCAGAAGGGATGCTCCGCCGGCAGCGGTTCCGGCTCGAAGACATCGAGCGCAGCGCCGGCGAGGCGGCCGCGATCCAAAGCGGCGAGCACATCCGCCGCGACCATGTGGCCGCCACGGGCGGAGTTCAGCAGGAAGGCGCCCTCGGGCAGCAGGGCCAGCCGCGCCGCATCGAGCAGGCCGCGCGTCTCCGGCGTCAGCGGCAGCAGGCAGACGAGGATGTCGCTGCGGCCGAGCATGGCGGCAAGTCCCTGCTCGCCATGGAAGCACTCGACGCCGGGCAGGGATTTCGGCCCGCGCGACCAGCCCATCACCCGGAAGCCGAGCGCTAGTAGGGCGCAGGCCGCATTACCGCCGAGCGCGCCGAGGCCGAGGATGCCGATGCGCCGCCGCGCCGTGTCGGGCGCCGGCAGCTCGCGCCAGACCCGCGCGGCCTGCTGTGCGCGGTAGTCCAGGTCCTGGCGATGGAAGCGCAGCACGTTGAGCAGCACCCATTCGGTCATTCCCTGGGTGAGCCGCTCGTCGACCAGCCGCGCCACCGGCACGCCCGGCGGCGGGCCAGGCGGGCGCAGCAGATGGTCGACGCCAGCGCCCATGGAGACGAGCAGCCTCAGATTCGGGTAGCGGCGCAGCTCGGCCAGGTCATGCGCCGTCCAGCACACCGCGGCCTCGATCTCGGAGGGGTCGCCCGCCTCGGGGAAGAGGCGGATGTCGAGGCCCGGATCCACCTCGAGCAGGGCATCGCGCCAATCCTCCATGGTGGAGGCCTTGGTCGAGAGCAGCACGGCCATCCCTAACGTCCCTTCGACTCGAGTACCTGCAGCTCCTCCGGCAGGGCGCTGACCCAGGCGCGCCAGTCCTGGCGCCTGGTCGCCGCCCGTTCCTCGCCATCGGCAAGGCGGGCATAAAGGCTCAGCACCCCCCGCGACCACCAGAAATCGAACTGCCTCTCATCGGCGAGGACAAGCGCGGCTGTGCGGTCGAAGACGCCGTCCTTCACCCGCGGGATCTGCTTCGCCAGCCACCACCAGCAGCCGGCCGCCAGGACCGCGGCGCCGAGATAGAAATGCACCAGCACGGTGGCGCCGAAGGAGAGGATGAGGATGGCCGCCGCCGGCACCACATTCTCGCTGGCGCGATAGACCGGGCTGCCCGGCGAGTTCATCCGGCGGATATGCACACCGAGCTTCACCTGCCCGGCGTCCAGCAGGCCGCGCAGCCTCTCCAGTTCCGTCATGCCCCCGCCTCGGTCCTCAGCTCAGTCGTGTCGGAAGCGCGCAGATCGAACGCCGCCGCCATCAGGGCCTGGGTATAGGGCTCGCGCGGCGCGGTGGCGAGTTGCTCCGCCTCGCCCTCCTCCACCACCTGGCCATCCTTCAGCACGATGATGCGGTGCGCCAGCGCCCGCACCACGCGCAGGTCATGGCTGATGAAGAGATAGGCCAGCCGGTGCCGCGCCTGCAGCGCCCGCAGCAGCTCCACCACCTGGGCCTGGACGGTGACGTCGAGCGCGCTGGTCGGCTCGTCCAGCACCAGCAGCCGGGGCTTCAGCACCAGGGCGCGGGCGATGGCGATGCGCTGGCGCTGGCCGCCGCTGAACTCATGCGGGTAGCGCACCGCCATGGCGGGGTCGAGGCCGACCTCCTCCAGCGCGCCGGCGACGGCCGCGTCGCGGGCGGGCCGGGTGAGGCCGGGCTCATGCACCTCGAGCCCCTCGCCGATGATCTCCCCGGCCGAGAGGCGGGGCGAGAGCGAGCCGTAGGGATCCTGGAAGACGACCTGCATCCGCCGCCGCAGCGGGCGCAGCGCCCGGCGGGAGAGCGGCTGGATGTCCCGCCCCTCGAAGCGGATGGCACCCTCGCTCCCCTCCAGCCGCAGCAGGGCGAGGCCGAGCGTCGTCTTGCCGCTGCCGCTCTCGCCGACCAGGCCGAGCGTCTCGCCCTCCCGCACCGCGAGCGAGACGCCGTCGACCGCCTTCACCGCCCCCACCTGGCGGCGCAGCAGGCCGCGGCGGATGGGGAAATGGACGCGCAAGCCCTCCACCTCCGCCACCAGCGGCGCGGCGGGGGCGACCGGCGCGGGGTGGCCATGGGGCTGGGTCGCCAGCAGCATCCGCGTATAGGGGTGCTGCGGATCGGCGAAGAGGGCGGCGGCGGTGTTATGCTCCACTGCCTCGCCGTCGCGCATCACCACCACCCGGTCGGCATGGCGGCGGACGATGGCGAGGTCATGGGTGATGAGCAGCATCGCCATGCCGAGCCGGGCCTTGAGGTCCGCCAGCAGCTCGAGGATCTGCGCCTGGATGGTGACGTCGAGCGCGGTGGTCGGCTCGTCGGCGATCAGCAGCTTCGGGTCGTTGGCGAGCGCGGCGGCGATCATCACCCGCTGGCGCTGGCCGCCGGAGAGCTGGTGGGGATAGGCGTTGAGGCGTTCCTCGGCGCGCGGCAGGCCAGCCAGGCGCAGCACCTCCAGCACGCGGGCGCGCAGGGCGGCGCCTGAGAGCGGGCGGTGCAGCGTCACCGCCTCCCCCACTTGCCGGCCGATGCCGTGCAGCGGGTTGAGCGAGGTCATCGGCTCCTGGAACACCATCCCTGCGACGCCGCCGCGCAGCCGCAGCAGGGCACCCTCATCGGCCCCGAGGACATCGGTGCCGTCGAGGGTGATGCGGCCGGAGAGGATGCGCGCCGCCGGCGGCAGCAGGCGCAGCGTCGCGAGCGCCGAGAGCGACTTGCCGCTGCCGCTCTCGCCGACCAGCGCGAGCGTCTCGCCGGCACGCAGGGTGAAGGAAAGGCCGCGCACCACCGGCCGCGGGCCGAAGGCGATGGTGAGGTCCTCGACCGAGAGCAGCGGTGCCGTCATCGGCCGCCGCCCGGGAGCTTCCGCGGGTCGAGGGCGTCGCGCACCGCCTCGCCGACGAAGATCAGCAGGGTCAGCACGCCGCCGAGCACGATGAAGCCGGTGAAGGCGAGCCAGGGGGCCTGGAGGTTGTTCTTGCCCTGGCTCAGCAGCTCCCCGAGCGAGGGCGAGCCGGGCGGCAGGCCGAAGCCGAGGAAGTCGAGCGAGGCGAGGATGGTGACGCTGCCCGAAAGGGTGAAGGGCAGGAAGGTGAGCGTCGCCACCATCGCATTCGGCAGGATGTGCCGCGCCATCAGCCGCGTGTCCGACACGCCGAGCGCGCGGGCGGCGCGGACATAGTCGAGGTTGCGGCCGCGGAGGAACTCGGCGCGCACCACGCCGGTCAGGCTCATCCAGGAGAAGGCGAGCAGGAAGGCCAGCAGGACCCAGAAGCTCGGCTGGATGATGCTGGCGAGGATGATCAGCAGGAAGAGCTGCGGCATGCCCGACCAGATCTCGATGAAGCGCTGGAAGAGCAGGTCGGTCAGCCCGCCGTAGAAGCCCTGCACCGCCCCGGCCGCGACGCCGATGACGGAGCCGAGGATGGTCAACGTGAAGCCGAAGAGCACCGAGATGCGGAAGCCGTAGATGACGCGCGCCAGCACGTCCCGCGCCTGGTCGTCGGTGCCGAGCCAGTTGCGGGCGGAGGGCGGCGAGGGGGCCGGCCGGCCGAGGTCGCGCACCACCGTCGCGTAGGAATAGGGGATGGCCGGCCAGAGCATCCAGCCGCCACGCTGCGCGATCTCCTCGACCAGCGCCGGGTCGTGCCAGTCCGCCTCGGTCGGCAGGCCGTCGGGGAGGATGTCGCTCTCGGCATAGTCGGCGAGGACGGGGACGAACCACTGGCCGTCCACGCGCGCCACCAGCGGCCGGTCATTGGCGATGAATTCGGCGAAGAGGGTGACGAGGAAGAGCGCGGCGAAGATCCAGAAGGACCACCAGCCGCGCCGGTTGCCGCGGAAATTCGCCAGCCGTCGCGCATTCAGCGGGCTCATCGGCTGGTCGGTTGCCTGTCCGGGATCATCCCCCCTGCTTAAGCATGGGGGGATGGCTCCGGACAAGCGGGGCGGTTACGTGCCCCGGCCGGTCTTGGCCTGAAGCTCGTCGATGCGGCGGGAGGCATCGGCCTTGGTCATCTCCGGGTCGAATTCCTCGCCCGCCTCCTCGCTGAGGGTCTTCAGGTAGCTGGCCTGGGCGCCGGTCATCTTCTGGTCGCCGGTGGTCCAGTCATCCGGGTCCTTGATGGTGTTGGAGCCGGGCTCCGGGTCGCGCTTCGGGTTCTCGGTCATGGTCAGCGTTGCTCCTCAGGATCGTGTTCCCTTAACGTTCATGACAAGCAGGCGTTGCAGCCTAGAATGCGGATCGGCCGAGGCTTATGTTGCAGTGCAGCGAAACCCGGGCCGCACCGGCACGCTGGGGTCGCATCAGACGCGGGCCATTCCGCTTCACCGCCCGAAAGGACCAGCCCTTGAACCAGATACGCAGCCGCCTGTCCGACCTGGTTCGCCAGCAGCAGGCCCGGATGAGCGCCGCAGCCGGCGCCGCGACGGAGGCGGGCGACCTCGTCGAGCTGGCCGGCTTCGGCCCCGACCCCGGCTCCGTCCGCATGTTCGCCTATCTGCCGGAGGGCATGCCCCAGGGCGCCCCGCTCGTCGTCGCCCTGCATGGCTGCACCCAGACCGCGGCAGGCTACGCCGCGGGCACCGGCTGGATGGCGCTCGCCGAGGCCGGGCGCTTCGCCCTGCTGCTGCCGGAGCAGCGCCAGGCCAACAACCCGAACCGCTGCTTCAACTGGTTCGAGCCGGGCGATTCCACCCGCGGCCAGGGCGAGGTCGCCTCCATCCACTCCGCCATCCGCCATATGGTGGCGACGCAGGGGATCGACCCGAAGCGGGTCTTCGTCACCGGGCTCTCCGCCGGGGGCGCGATGACCGCCAACCTGCTCGCCACCTATCCGGAGGATTTCGCCGCCGGCGCCGTCATCGCCGGCCTGCCCTATGGCGCGGCGACCAGCATGCCGGAAGCCTTCGAGGCCATGGCCTCCGGCAAGCCCCGCGCCGCGGCTGAATGGGCGGCGCTGGTCCGCGCGGCCTCCCCGCATCGGGGCCCCTGGCCGCGCGTCTCCATCTGGCAGGGCGATGCCGATACCACCGTGCGGCCGGTCAATGCCGAGCAGCTCGCCCGGCAATGGGCGGCGCTGCACGGCACGACGGGGGCGCCGGTCGAATCGGGCAGCGGCACGCACCGGGCGCTCGCCTGGCGCGATGCCAAGGGGCAGGTGGTGCTGGAGCACCACACCATCGCCGGCATGGCGCATGGCGTGCCGCTCGACGCCAGCGGCATCGGCCAGGCCGGACCTTTCTTCCTCCAGGCCGGGATCGGCTCCACCGCCGCCATCGCCGAGTTCTTCGGCTTGCCGGTGGGCCAGCCGCAGGGCAAGGCGCAAGGCCAGGCGCGCCCGGCCAGCGGTCCTTCCTCCCGCCCGGTAATCGACCAGGAGGGGAACCGGGCGGAGAAGGCGGCGGACGATTTCACCCTGGGCGGGATCAAGCTCGACTCCATCGATCCGAACGGCGTGATCCGCAAGGCGCTGACGGCGGCCGGGCTGATGAAGGGCTGACATCGCCGGAGCCCGCTCCCATGCTCCTCCCCGGACAAGGGAGACAGGGCATGGAACAGCGCAGCCTCGGCCGATCCGGGATCAAGGTCCCGCCGCTGATGTTCGGCGGCAACGTCTTCGGCTGGACCATCGACAAGGCCCAGTCGCACCGCATCCTCGACCGGCTGGTGGATGCCGGGCTCCATGCCATCGACACGGCGGATGTCTATTCCGCCTGGGCGCCCGGCCACCAGGGCGGCGAGAGCGAGACCATCATCGGCGAGTGGCTGAAGGCAAGCGGCAAGCGCAGCCAGGTCGTCATCGCCACCAAGGTCGGCATGAAGATGGGCTCCGGCGACCAGGGCCTCTCGCGCGACTGGATCATGAAGGAGGTGGAGGCCAGCCTCCGCCGCCTGCAGACCGACGTGATCGACCTCTACCAGGCGCACAAGGACGACGAGACGGTGCCGCTGGAGGAGACGCTCGGCGCCTTCGCCGACCTCGTCAAGGCGGGCAAGGTGCGGGCCATCGGCGCCTCCAACTACTCGGCGCCGCGGCTGAAGCAGGCGCTGGAGGTGAGCGCGAGGGACGGCCTGCCGCGCTACGAGACGCTGCAGCCGCTCTACAACCTGATGGACCGTCGGGCCTTCGAGGAGGCGCTCGGGCCGCTCTGCCGGGCGGAGGGCATCGGCGTCATCAACTACTATGCGCTGGCCTCGGGCTTCCTCAGCGGCAAGTACCGGTCGGAGGCGGATTTCGGCAAGAGCAAGCGCGGCGGCAACATGGGCAAGTACCTGACGCCGCGCGGGCTGAAGGTGCTGGCGGCGCTCGATGCGGTCGCCGGCGAGACGGCGGCGACGCCGGCGCAGGTGGCCATCGCCTGGCTGCTGGCGAAGCCGGTGGTGACGGCGCCGATCGCCAGCGCCACCAGCCTCGACCAGCTCGAGGATCTGCTCGGCGCGACGGCCCTCGGCCTCAGCCCGGCCCAGGTCGCGGCGCTCGACGAGGCGAGCGCGGAGTAGCGCCTACCCCTTCCCCGTCATCTTGGCGAAGACGGCGCGGTCCCGGTTCTCCTGCATCAGCATGCGGAAGCCCGGGATCGTGTCGAGCCCGAGGCCGAGCGGGATGCCGGTCTCCTCGTCCGCGGTGACCTTCGCGTAGCTCTCGCCGGTGAATTTCTCCCATTTGCCGGCGGGCTTCTTCACCTCGATATGCACGACGGTCGCCTTCAGCACCATGCGCACGATCGCCTCCTTCGGCGCGGAGGGCTTGGTGAGGCTCGGGTTGCCGGCGATCATCACCCAGCCGTTCGACATCGCCCAGGCGGTCAGCTCTTCCTTGGTCATCGGCGGTATCCTTTTGCACGCTGAGCGATAGGCCGAAAGCGTACGCCGTGCACGCGGCGCTTCACGGAAGGCGGAAAAACGGGGCTCGTTGCCGGGCTCGGCCCGAACCTATGCCGATGCCATCGGTTCGGCAGGGACCAACCCCGTTGGAGGTCCAGATGTTCTATACCGATGGCAAGCTGCAGTATCCCGTCCGCGTTGAGCGGCCCAACCCGGTCTTCGCCCGTGCCCTGCAGCAGGCGATCGGCGGCGTCGAGGGCGAGATTCGCGTGATGATGCAGTACCTCTTCCAGGGCTGGGGCTCGCGCGGCCCGCAGAAGTACCGCGACATGCTGATCAACACCGGCACGGAGGAGATCGGCCATATCGAGATGCTCTCCACCGCCGTCGCGCTGAACCTCGAGGGCGCGCCGCTCTCCTTCCAGGAGGAGGTCGCGGCCGATCCGGTGGCGGGCGCGGTGCTGTCGGGCATCAACATGCGCCACATCCTCTCGACCGGCCTCGCGGCGACGCCCGAGAACAGCAACGGCGTGCCCTTCAATGCGAGCCATGTCTATGCCAGCGGCAACATCGCCGCCGACATGTACGCCAATGTCGCCGCCGAGGCGACCGGGCGCGTGCTGGCGACGCGGCTCTACAACATGACCGACGACGCCGGGATGAAGGACATGCTGTCCTTCCTCATCGCCCGCGACACCATGCACCAGCAGCAGTGGCTGGCGGTGATCGAGGAGCTGGGCGGGTCCACGGCGAACCTGCCGATCCCGAACAGTTTCCCGCAGGAGCAGGAGGCGAGCCAGTTCTCCTACGCCTATTTCGGCCACCGGATCGACGGCCAGGTGCCGGCCGGCCGCTGGACCGAGGGCAGCTCGATCGACGGAAAGGGCCAGTTCTCGCCCATGAAGTCGGAGCCGCTGGGCGGGGTGCCGACGCTGGCGCCGCCGCGGCCGGATAGCGGCGCGCAGTCCGACCAGATCAGCGCCGCGTCGCCTGCGGCGAACGACCTGCTGGCGGGCGGCACGCCGAGCGTCGCCTGATCGCTTGACAGGGCGCGGTACCCCGGCCGATGAATGCGGCCAGGGGTACCGCGACCACCCCGTGAGGCGACAGCCCAAGGATCGCGTCCGCAGTCAGGAGTGGACGCACCATGCCCTCGCCCAACACCATCACCCCATCCCAGCTCGCCCGCCTGGTCGGCACGCCCGAGGCGCCCGTCGTCATCGACCTGCGCCTGCTGGAGGATTCCGGGGCCGATCCGCGCCGGCTCCCGGCCAGCCTCGCCCTGGACCATGACACCGTCGCCGACTGGGCGCCGCGCTTCGCCGGCCGCCACGCCGTCCTGGTCTGCCAGCGCGGCCTGAAGCTCTCCCACGGCGCGGCCGCCTGGCTCCGCCATGCCGGGGCCGGGGCCGAGGTCCTGGAAGGCGGCTTCCTCGCCTGGCGCGAGGCAGGCCTGCCGCTCCTCCTGCCCGACCGCCTGCCCCCGCGCGATGCTGGCGGGCGGAGCATCTGGGTCACCCGCGCGCGGCCGAAGATCGACCGCATCGCCTGCCCCTGGCTGATCCGCCGCTTCGTCGATCCCGGCGCGGTCTTCCTCTTCGTCGCCGCCTCCGAGGTGGCGGCGGTCGCCGACCGCTTCGGCGCCACGCCCTTCGACATCGAGGGGGTGTTCTGGAGCCATCGCGGCGAGGCCTGCACCTTCGACGTCATGCTGGAGGAGCTCGGCTTGCTGACCGAGCCGCTGGCGCGGCTGGCGCGGATCGTCCGCGGTGCCGACACGGCACGGCCCGACCTCGCCCCCGAGGCGGCGGGGCTGCTCGCCGTCTCCCTCGGCCTCTCGCGGATGCTGCGCGACGACCTGGCGCAGCTCGACGCCGCCATGCCGATCTATGACGCCCTCTACCGCTGGGCGCGGGATGCGACGGCGGAGACGCATGACTGGCCGGCGCCGAGGGCGGCATGAGCGGCGACACCGCCAAGGTGCAGGGCACCGGCATCTCGGCTATGGGAGCACCCCCCGAGCCTGTGGATTCCTCGATGCCGCCTGCCGCCTTCCCCACCCTCGCCGAGGCGCTCCGCGTCTGGTTCCGCATCGGCTGCCTCTCCTTCGGCGGGCCCGCCGGACAGATCGCGCTCATGCACCGCGAGGTGGTGGAGCAGCGGCAGTGGGTCTCCGACGCCCGCTTCCTGCATGCGCTGAATTTCTGCACGCTGCTGCCGGGGCCGGAGGCGCAGCAGCTCGCCACCTATCTCGGCTGGCTGATGCATGGCGTGCGCGGCGGCCTCGCGGCGGGGCTGCTCTTCATCCTGCCCGGCGCCGCGGTGATGCTGGCGCTCTCGGCCATCTATGTCGCCTTCGGCGAGGTGCCGCTGGTCGCGGCGCTGTTCTTCGGCCTGAAATGCGCCGTGCTGGTGCTGGTGGTGGAGGCGCTGCTGCGGGTCGCGCGGCGGGCGCTGAAGGGGACGATCCCCTGGCTGCTGGCGGGGGCGGCCTTCGCCGCGCTCTTCCTCTTCGCCCTGCCCTTCCCGCTGGTGGTGCTGGGGGCGGCGCTGGCCGGCCTGCTGATGCCGCAGGCCTTCGCCGGCGGCGGCCACGGGCGGGCACAGGACGGCCCCCCTGCCCTGCTCGATGCGCTGATCGCGGCGGAGCCGGGGCGCATCGCCCGCATGGGCTCCGCGGCGCGATGGGCCGGGCTGGCGGCGCTGGCGCTCTGGCTCTGGCCGGTCGCGCTGCTGATGCAGGCCGGCGGGCTGTTCGGCGACCTCGCCTGGTTCTTCTCGAAGATGGCCGTCGTCACCTTCGGCGGCGCCTATGCGGTGCTGGCCTATGTGGCGCAGGAGGCGGTGGAGGGCTATCGCTGGCTCTCGGCCGGCCAGATGCTGGCCGGGCTCGGCCTCGCCGAGACAACGCCCGGGCCGCTGATCCTCGTGCTGCAATTCGTCGGCTACGTGGCCGGCGGCACGGCCGGGGCGCTGCTGGTGCTCTGGGTCACCTTCGCCCCCTGCTTCGCCTGGATCTTCCTCGGCGCGCCCTATGTCGAGCGGCTGCACGACGTGGAGCGGCTGAAGGGGGCGCTGGCCGGGGTGACGGCCGCGGTGGTCGGCGTCATCGCCAACCTGGCGCTGTGGTTCGGGCTGCGGGTGCTGTTCGGCGTGATCCTCGAGGTGCCGCTCGGGCCGATGCGGCTGGAGGTGCCGGTGCCGGCGACCCTCGACCCGCTGGCGCTGCTGCTGGCGGTGCTGGCGGGGGTGGCGCTGTTCCGCATGAAGCTCGGCGTGGTGCAGACGCTGGGCCTCACGGCGCTGGCCGGGCTGGTGCTGAAGCCGGCGGCGGACTGGCTCCTGTCGGGGTTCGGCGGGTGATGGCAGCGGCGCCGGTGGCCGGCGCCCGCCGCAGTCGGCATGATGGGCCGTGGCCCCACACCCGGCATCGGCGATCGACCTGAGGCTGCTTCGCCAGTTCGTGGCGGTCGCCGAGGAATTGCATTTCCGCCGCGCCGCCCGCCGGCTGGCGATGTCGCAGCCCCCGCTCACCGCGGCCATCCAGCGGCTCGAAGCGGAGATCGGCGCGACGCTCCTCGAGCGCGGCAACCGCGCCGTCGCGCTCACCCCCGCCGGCGCGACCCTGCTGGAGGAGGCGCGTGCGCTGCTCCGCCAGGCGGACCATGCCGTGCTCGCCGCACGGGACGCGGCGGCGGGACGGCTCGGCATCGTCCGGCTGGGCTATGTCGGCAGCGCCATGTATGGACGCCTGCCGGCCACGATCCGGTCGCTCCGGCGCCACCACCCAGGCCTGCGGCTGGAGCTGCGCGAGGCGACCACCGCGGCGCAGGTGGCGGCGCTGCACGCGGGCGAGCTGGACATCGGCATCGTCATCCCGCCCTTCGGCGACGAGGCCGGCCTGCATGTGCAGGCCTTCGATGCCGACCGGCTGGCGATCGCCCTTCCGGCCGCGCATCCGCTGAGCAGCCGGACCGGGCTCCGGCTCGCCGACCTGGCCGGGGAGCCCTTCGTGCTCTGGCCGGCCCGCGAGGGCCGCGGCTTCCATGACCGCGTGATCCGGCTCTGCGCCGGCGCGGGCTTCGTGCCGGAGGTGGTGCAGGAGGCGCATGGCATGCATGCCGTCCTCTCGCTCGTCGCCGTCGAGGCGGGCGTGTCGATCGTGCCGGCGGCCATGGCCTCGGTGCGCCCTTCGGAAATCCGCTACGTGCCGCTGCCGGAGGACGCAGCCGCCTTCGAGCATGTCGCCTGCCGGCGTAAGGCGGGCGCCGCACCGGCGACGCTGGTTCTCTTCTCGGCCCTGACTGATAGGCGCTGAGTATCGCCGGGGCTGGCAAACGGTATTGGCCCTATCGCCGGGCGCTCTCTACCTCCAGGCCATGAGGAGGTCGGGGAATGATGGAGTTCACCGGACAAGTGGCGCTGGTCACCGGCGCCGGCCGTGGCCTGGGGCGGGCTTATGCCGAGGACCTGGCGCGCCGCGGCGCCGTCGTCATCGTGCATGACGTCGGCGCGGCCAGGGACGGCACGGGCCGGGACCCGGACTTGGCCGAAGCGGCGGCGGAACGGATCAGGCAGTGCGGCGGGCGGGCCGGCGCGGCCTGCGGGCCGATCGACACGCGGGAGGGCTGCAACCGGCTGATCGGGGGCATCCTGGCCGAGCATGGTCGGCTCGACATCCTCATCCACAACGCCGGATGGGTCGGCTACCAGGCGATCGAGGCGCTGACGCCCGACTTCCTCGACCGGATGCTCCGCCTCGGCATCGACGCGCCGCTCTGGCTCGCGCAGGCCACCTGGCCGGCGATGCGGCGGCAGCGCCATGGGCGCATCCTGCTGACCACCTCCGACCGCGCGATCTACCCCGCTTATGCCCAGCCGGGGCTCGCCGCCTATGCGGCGGCCAAGATGGCGGCGATCGGCCTCGTGAACATCCTCGCCTGCGAGGGCGAGGCGGAGGGCATCCTCGTCAACGCCATCTCGCCCGTCGCCAGGACGCGGATGTGGGGCGTCTCGGGCGAGGCGGAGGACCTCAGGCCCGAGGCGGTCGCGCCTGGGGCGCTCTACCTGGTCTCGGCCGCCTGCCGGGCGAGCGGCTGGGTGCTGCGCGCGTCGAACGGCCGGTTCGTCGCCACGCGTGCCGCGGAGGCCGAGGGCGTCGACTACCCCGGCGACATCAGGGGAATCCTGGCCGCCGATGCCGAGGCCGTCGCAGCGGCCTGGCCGGCCATCGCGACCGCACCGTCCGAGCCAGGCCCGGCGCGGCGGGATCCGCGCGCCGGCCCGGCCGACGGACCCATGGCGGCCTGAACCCCGTCGCCGGCTCGCCATGCGAGACGGCAACCCGCCCGCCCCGGGCCACGACCCGCAACACCGGAGAGGAGTGATGAGCAGGAGCACCCCCACCCGCCGTGCCGTGCTTGCGACCGCCCTGGCAATTGCCGCCGGCGGAACCGGCCCAGCCGAAGCCAGAGGAGAGATACCCATGCACCAGCTGCGCATCTACCAGATCTTCGACCACAACAAGGCCGCCTTCCACGACCGCTTCCGCGACCATGCCGCGCGGATCATGCGTCGGCACGGCTTCGACATCGCGGCGATGTGGGAGGCACGCGGCGAGGCCGGGCCCGAATTCGTCTACCTGCTGCGCTGGCCGGACGAGGCCGCGATGACGGCGCGCTGGGCGGGGTTCATGGCGGACGAGGAGTGGTCCCGCATCAAGGACGAGACCGCCGCGCGGCATGGCGCGCTCGTTGGCCGGATCGAGAGCCGGGTGCTGCAGCTCACGCCGTACTCGGAGGCTCCTGGCTGACGGGGAACTGCCCTCGGGCCAGCGCCGTCGAGCGCGAGCGGCAGCCGGGGAGGCCGGTCCCTTGCCGGGCGAGCGCAGGGGGCGGGATGCGCCGCCCCGTGCCGGTCACACCGCCTCGCCGGCGACCCAGCCGCTCGACCAGGCCCATTGGAAATTGTACCCGCCGAGCCAGCCGGTGACGTCCACCGCCTCGCCGATGACGAAGAGGCCGGGGACCGCCCTCGCCTCCATCGTCCGGGAGGACAGTGCGGCGGTGTCGACGCCGCCGAGGGTCACCTCCGCCTTGGCATAGCCCTCCGTGCCGGCGGGCCGCAGCTCCCAGCGCTTCAACAGGCCAGCGAGCCCGTCGAGGGCGCGGTCGGGCAACTCCGCCATCGGCCTCGGGGGCAGGTGCGCCTCGGCCAGGGCGGCAGCCAGGCGCCCGGGCAGCAGCTCGCCGAGCACCGTCTTCGCCTCGGCCCGGGGACGGGTGCGCTTGCGCTCCCGCAGCGCCGCCGCCGCATCGAGCTCCGGCAGCAGGTCGAGGGCGATCGCCTCGCCCTCCCGCCAGTAGGAGGAGATCTGCAGGATCGCCGGGCCCGAGAGCCCGCGATGGGTGAAGAGCATCGCCTCCGGGAAGGCGCGCTTGCCGCAGCGGGCGATGGTTGGCAGGGCGAGGCCGGAGAGCGGGCGCATCAGCGCGAGCGAGTCGCCCTCGAAGGTCAGCGGCACGAGACCCGGCCGCGGCGCGACCAGCGGCAGGCCGAAGCGGCGGGCGATGTCGTGGGCGAGGCCGGTCGCCCCCATCTTCGGGATGGAGAGGCCGCCCGTCGCCAGGATGAGGGCGGGCGCCGCGGCATCGCCGCGCTCGGTCGAGACGCGGAAGCCATCGGCCCGCTCCACGTCGGTGATGCGCGCGCCGAGCCGCAGCTCCACCCCGGCCGCCGCGCATTCCGCCAGCAGCATCGCCACCATCGCCCGCGCCGAGCCGTCGCAGAAGAGCTGGCCGAGCGTCTTCTCGTGGAAGGCGATGCCATGCTTCCGCACCAGGGCGACGAAGTCGTGCTGGGTGTAGCGCGCCAGCGCCGAGCGGGCGAAATGCGGGTTGGCGGAGAGGAAGCGGTCCGGCGCGCAATGCAGGTTGGTGAAATTGCACCGCCCGCCGCCGGAGATGAGGATCTTCCGCCCCGCCTCCGGCGCATGGTCGAGCACCAGCACCCGCCGCCCGCGGCGCCCGGCGCTGATGGCGGCCATCAGCCCGGCCGCGCCGGCGCCGAGGATGATCGCGTCATGGGACATCAGGCGAGCCAGCGGCCGCGGCCGGCCGGTGGCGGCATTGCATCGAGGGGGAGTTCTCCGGTGTCGGGTCGGCGGCGAGCATAGCGGCGCCGCTCAGCGGCCGGTATCGCCCTCGGTGCCGGTGGCCGCCAGCGGCGGGGGCGATGGCGGGGCCTCGGGCAGCGCTCCCCCGGCCTCCGGCCGTTGCACGGGGAAGATGAGGTTGAACTGCGTCCCGCCCACCTCGCCCCGGGCAAGTCTCATCCGCCCGCCGAGCTGCGAGGCCAGCGCCTGGATCAGCCGTTGCCCCGTCCCGTGCCCCGTGCCCTGGCGCGGCTCCTCCGCCGCGAGGCCGATGCCGGTATCGGCGACGACAAGGCTGTAGAACCCGTCATCCTGGCCGAAGGCGACCCGGATCACGCCGCTGCGATTCGTCGGGAAGCCGTGCTTCAGCGCATTGGTGACGAGCTCGTTCACGACGAGGCCGAGATCGGCCGCCATGGCGAGCGGCAGGGCATGCGCTTCGGCATTGACGGTGAGCGCGACCGGCCGCCCCGGCTCGATGCCGGTGCGGAGATCCTCGACCAGACCCTCGAGGAAGCCCTTGCTGTCCACCACCGCCGCCTCCGCCCGGCGCGAGAGCCGCTGGTGCAGCCGGCCGAGCACCTGCACCCGCCCGGCCGCGCGCTGCAGGGCCTGCGCCGCCTGCGGGTCCGTGCGCGCCTGGGCCTGGAGCATGCCGATCAGCCGCTGCATGTCGTTGCGGACGCGGTGGGACATCTCGTCGAGCAGCAGCCCCTGCTGCTCGGCTGCCAGCTCCGCCTCGCGCCGGGCCGCTGCCTGGCGCCTCAGCTGGCGGCGCTGCACGGCGATCAGCGACGCGGCCAGCTTGGCGACGGCGAACCAGAGAAAGGCATCGATGAAGGCCTCGAGGCCGATGCCGCCCGTCGCCCGCAGCCCCTGCCAGAGGATCAGCGCGAAGCCGAGCGTCGCCGAGGCGAGACCGATGGCGAGGCCGAAGGCGGCCGAAGCCAGCACCACCGGGGCGAGCAGAAGCAGCATCCGCGGCGCCGCACCGATACCCGGCGCGAAGCCGCCGAGCGCGAAGAGCACGAGCACGCCAAGCGCAGCACCCGGGCGCACCCAGCCTTCGAGGCCTGGCGAACGGGAGGCGGGGTCGGGCAAGGCAACGGCTCCTTGCAACAGGTGGAAACAATCTGCCCTGTTGGCAGGCCCGCCCCGCCGGCGCAATGCACGGAAACCGGAGAATGGCGAGCCGCCGGCCTAACCCCGCCCTGCAAGCGTCAACGCCACCCGGCGGAAGCCCGCCCATTGCTGCCGCACCCAGCCGCCGGTTGCCATCGCCTCCTCCGTGCCCGGGGCGCCGGTGCGGGGATAGGCGCCGCGGTTCCAGTCGGCGGTGCCGAAGATCCAGTCCCAGACCGGCAGCAGGACCGCGTAATTCTTGCCCGTGGCGCCGGCCGAGAGCTCGCCATGGTGCAGCCGGTGGAAGCGCGGCGAGACGACCAGCCGCTCCCCGACCCTGCCATAGCTGAGGCGGACATTGGCGTGGCTCATGCTCTCGGCCAGGCGCAGCACCAGGAGGATGAAGGGGAACTGCCCGGGTGGCACGCCGATCAGCAGGGCGATGCCGCCGAACCAGAGGGCGGCCAGCACGTCGTCCAGGATGTGGTTGCGGTCATCCGTCCAGAAGGTCATCTGCCGCTGCGCATGGTGGATGGCATGCAGCGCCCACCACCAGCGGAGGCCGTGCTGCGCCCGGTGCCGCCAGTACTCGCCGAAATCCAGCACCACGACATAGACGAGGAAGGCGAGCAGCGGCGCGGCCCGGAGCGGCGGGAAGATCTCCTCCAGCGTCGGCGGCAGCAGCCCCTCCTCGGTCAGCCAGCCCTCCCAGCGGGATTGCAGCGAGGCCAGCAGCACGAAGGCAAGGAGCGGCAGCACCCCGAGCCGGGCGAGGAAGGTGTAGACCATGTCGGTGCGGATGGCGCGGCGGTCGGCGACCGGCTCCACCGGCCGCCAGGCCTCGAGCGGCCGGCAGACCAGGTAGACGATGGCGATGGTCAGCAGGCCGTAGAGGCCGAAATCCAGCCAGTCATAGGCATCCTCCGCCCAGTCCATCAGGCCGAGGGCATAGAAGCCGGGCTGCACGAGGGTCTCGAAGATCCAGCCGGTGAGGCCGGCCCAGGCGGTGGTGAAGGCGTCCATCTCTCTCAGGCCCGGCCTTGCGGCGGCAGGGTGGCAAAGCAGAAGCCTCGCGCCTGGAGGCCGGCGATCACCTCCTCCAGCACATGGGCGAAGGGGTCCTGGCGGCTGCGGATGCCCCAATGCAGGACCACCACCTCGCCGTCGCGGGTATCGGCGATGGCGCGGCGGGCGAGTGCCGCGTTGGGATGGGCGGCGCTGTCCAGCTCGTCGCCCCAGAAGCCGCGCGCCGTCCAGCCCTGGTGGCGAAGGCCGCAGGCCGCGGCGAGGGCGACGGCGTTCGGCGTCACCCTACCGCCCGGCGCACGCCAGAGCGGCAGGATGCGGGCCTCCGGCGCCATCTGGCGCAGCCGGGCGATCGGGCGTTCCAGCTCGTCGCAGAGGGCGCGCTGGTCCAGCACCTCGCTGCCCGGCCCGGTGCGGTTCGCGTAGCGCACCCGGCCCGGCGCCGGGTCGCCGCGGAAGTACCAGTGCCGCCAGGTATGGCTGGCGAAGGCATGGCCCTCCGCCGCCCGGGCGCGCCAGAAGGGCGCCCAGCTGTCATCGAGGGTGCGGTCGCCGCGGAAGGTCGGCTCATCGGCGATGAAGAGCGTGGCCCGCACTCCCCGGCGGCGGAGGATGGCAGCGATCTCCTCCGCCTCGCGGCTCCAGCCGGTATCGATGGTGAGGTAGACGGTGCCGCCGCAGGCCGGCTGCGCCCAGGCCGCGGCAGCCGGCAGGGCTGCGAGCCCGCCGAGCAGCAGCCGCCGCCTCACCGGCGCAGCCATTGCCGCCAGAAGGAGCCAGCCTCGGCTGGCGGATGCGAGGCGGGATGCGGCGTGACGGCGGCGGGAACGGCCAGCGGCACCGGCGCTGCCTGGGTCGCCCGCACCGGCTGCGCCGCGGCCTCGGTCTGCAGGTCCTCCGGCTCGGTCGCCGCGGTCGCCGGGCGGGAGCCCGGCAGGCCGGCGGTCGGGGCGGGCGCCATCGCCTCCCGTCGCGGCTGGACGAAGATGCCATGCGGCGAGCGGCCGACGGGGATGGTCTCCGCCTGCCCCGTCGCCGTGTCGACCACCGCGATCTTGGCGATCCAGCGCAGCGTGACCCAGAGCCTGCCCTCCGGGTCGAAGGCGATGCAGTCCGGCCCGCCGGGGATGTCCCAGCGCGCCTTCGGCTCCAGCGTCTGCGGGTCGAGCACGGTGATGCGGCTGTCGACCCGGCTGGTTACGTAGAGCGCGCGGCCGTCCGGGCCTGGGAAGATGGTATGGGCGCCGCGGCCGACGAAGACCGTGCGCTCGAGCCGCGCCTCGGCCGGGTTGACCACGGCCACGTAGTCGGAGCCCATGACCCCGACCAGCAGCCGCCCGTTGTTCCAGATGACGCCCGCCGGCTGCGAGCCGACCTCGACCGACCAGACGGGCTTCCGCTCGGCAAGGTCGATCGCCATCAGCCGCCGCGCGCCCTGGAGCGTCACATAGACAAACCTGCTGTCGGGCGAGAAGGCGAGGTGGCTCGGCTTGTCCGGCACCTTCAGCCGGGCGAGGAGGGTGCGGCTCCCGGCCTCGTAGATGTCGACCTGGTCGCGGCGAAGGCTGGTGACGACCAGGTACCGCCCGTCCGGGCTGTGCTCCATGTGGTAGGGATTGCTGAAGCGCTCGCGCCGCGTCACCTCGGCCGTGGCGGGGTCGAGGAAGAGCAGCTCGTTCCCACCGGAATCGCCGACCATCAGCTCCCGCCGGTCGGGGGTGAGGATGAGGTGATGCACCTCCCGCAGCACGGGGATGCGCCGCACCTCTTCCCGGCTGATGCTGTCCACCACGCTGATGGAGGCATCGGCCGAGTTGAGCACGTAGACCAGGTTTGCACGGGCGAGGCCCGGCAGGACGAGGGCGAGGGCGAGGGCCGCGGGCAAGAGCCGCATTCTTGAGTGCCTTAGGACTGGATCACCCAGGAATTCAGCGCGGCTCGGTAAATGGCAAGTTGATAGTGGTTCAACTCTCCGCCGAAACGGGCTCGAAGCGGAGCGAGACGCCGTTCATGCAGTAGCGGAGGCCGGTCGGCGGCGGGCCGTCCGGGAAGACATGGCCGAGATGGCCGCCGCAGCGGGCGCAATGCACCTCCGTCCGCGTCATGAAGAAGCTGCGGTCGGTGGTGGTGCCGACATTGCCCTCGATCGGGGCGAAGAAGCTCGGCCAGCCGGTGCCGCTCTCGAATTTGGTGCCTGCGTCGAAGAGCGCCGTGCCGCAGCCGGCGCAGGCAAAGGTGCCGGGCCGCTTCTCGGCGTTCAGCGGGCTGGTGCCGGGGCGCTCCGTGCCGTGCTCGCGCAGCACGCGATAGGCCTCGGGCGAGAGGCTGGCGCGCCACTCGGCGGCGGTCTTCTGCACCGGGTAGTCGGCCTCGGGGGCGGTTTCCTTGCGGAAGAGGGACATGGCTTGGGCTCCTTACGCCGCTGGGCGCTTCAGCCGGTCGGCATAGGCCTTGCGGAATTTGGTGACCTTCGGGGCGATGACGACGCGGCAATAGCCGCTCCAGGGGGTGCGGGCGAAGTAGTCCTGGTGCTCCGCCTCGCCGGGCCAGAAATGGTCGAGCGGCTGGACCTCGGTCACCAACGGGGCGTCCCAGATGTTGCTCGCGCCGATCTCCGCCATCACCTCGGCGGCGACCTTCGCCTGCTCCGGCGAGTGGGTCAGGATGATGGAGCGGTATTGCGGCCCCACATCGGCGCCCTGCCGGTCCTTGGTGGTCGGGTCGTGGATGGTGAAGAATACCCGCAGCAGGTCGGCATAGGAGATCTGCGCCGGGTCGAAGGCGATCTGCACCACCTCGGCATGGCCGGTCTTCTTGCCGCAAACCTCCTCATAGGTCGGGTTCTGGGTGTGGCCGCCGGCATAGCCGGAGACGACCGAGACGACGCCGTTCAGGTCGCGATAGACCGCATCCAGGCACCAGAAGCAGCCGCCGCCCAAGGTCGCAAGCTGGGTCGTTGCGAGTTCCGTCCCGCTCATTGCGCATCTCCTGACTGTTGGCTCCCAAGATAGGGTGCCGGAGCCGGGCTTGCAGCGGGGCGGGCGGATTTGTCCTTTCGGCGCCGGGGCATTATGCGGCGCGCCCGCCCTGCCCTCTCCCGGTCGCAATTCGCCAATAGTCTCGGAGCAGGATGTCCGCCTTCCATCTGGGGTAGCCGATGACCACCGCCGCCGATGCCTGTGACTGGAGCATCGTTCTCTTCACCCGGGGCGAGGCTGCGCGCCTGGCCCGCTGCCTCGCCGCCATCCGCCAGGCCGCCGGGGACCGCGATGCGCGGGTGACCGTGCTGCTGCATGGCGACGAGGCGGCCGCCGCGGCTCTGGCCGGGCGGCTGGGCGCGGCCGCCGCGGGCCTCCGCCTCTATGCCCTGCCGCAGGGCGACCGGGCGAATGCCTGGAACCAGTATGTCCATGCGCTCCGGCCCCAGGCGGCGATGCATGTCTTCGTCGAGGACCATGCGGCGATCGGGCCGGGGGCGCTACAGGCCCTCGCCGCCGCGCTGGTGGCCGAGCCGATGGCGGAGGCGGCGACGGCCCTCCCCTCCCGCGGCCGGCAGGTGGCGGCGCGGCGGGCCCGCCTGCGGCAGGGCGGCAGGCTCGACGGCGCGCTGCATGCGCTGCGCGGCCGCTTCCTCGAGGCGCTGGCGGCGGAGGGGATGCGGCTGCCGGTCGGGCTGGGGCGCATCCACCCCGTCCTCGCCCGGCGCCTCGGCGACCGCATCACCGTGGCCGAGGAGGCGAGCTGGCAGCCCCTGCCGCACCGCCTCGGCGAGGCCTGGCACCGCCGGCTGCGCGCCGCGCGCGCCCGGATCGAGGACGCCGCCCTGGCGGGCCGGGACAGCCTGCCGGAATTCGCCCTGCCCGTATTGCGGGACTGGCTGGCGCGGCAGGCCGGGCCCGGCGGGGGGTTCTTCGACTGGCTTGCCCGCCGGCGCCTGGCGCTCGAGGCCATTCCCTCGCCCGAGGCCCTGCGTCCGCGGCCGGTCCTCCGATGACCGCCGCGGCCATGCGCGCGCGATGACGACCGGGGAGTCGTTCGAGATCTTCCTCGCCACCATGCCGGGGCTGGAGGAGGTGCTCTGCGCCGAGGTGCGGGGCAAGGGGTTCCGGCAGCCGAAGCCGGTACCGGGCGGCGTCGTCATCCAGGGCGGCTGGCCGGAGGTGTGGCGGGCGAATTTGTGGGTTCGCGGCGCCGGGCGCGTGCTGGCGCGCATCGATGCCTTCCACGTCACCCATCTCGCGCAGCTCGATGCCCGCGCCCGCCGCGTCGCCTGGGGCAGCGTGCTGCGGCCGGACGTGCCCTTCCGGGTCGAGGCCAGTTGCAGCGGGTCGCGCATCTACCACAGCGGCGCCGCGGCCGAGCGGATCGCCACCGCCATCCGCGAGACGCTCGGCGCGCCGGAGGCGGCGCAAGGCGGGGTGCTCGTCCGTGCCCGGATCGAGCGCGACCTCTGCACCCTCAGCATCGACACCTCCGGCGAGCCGCTGCACAAGCGCGGCTACAAGGAGGCGATCAACCCGGCGCCGATGCGGGAGACGATGGCCTCGCTCTTCCTGCAGCACTGCGGCTTCGACGGGACGGAGCCGCTGCTCGACCCGATGTGCGGCTCCGGCACCTTCGTCATCGAGGCGGCGGAGATCGCGGCAAGGCTCAATCCCGGCCGCGCCAGGCATTTCGCCTTCGAGCAGCTGGCGACCTTCGACGCGGAGGCCTGGGCCCGCATGCGGGCGGTGCGGAGCGAGCGCTCACCCGCGGCGCGTTGCCACGGCAGCGACCGCGATTCCGGCGCGGTCGCCATGAGCGAGGCGAATGCGGCCCGCGCCGGCGTCACCGGCATCACCGAATTCCGCCAGGCGACGATCAGCGAGATCGCGCCGCCGGAGGGGCCGCCGGGCCTCGTCGTCATCAACCCGCCCTATGGCAGCCGGATCGGCGAGCGGCAGGCGCTGCTGCCGCTCTACCGCGCGATGGGCCAAGTGCTGCGGAGCCGCTTCGCCGGCTGGCGCGTCGGGCTGGTCGCCAGCGAGCCGAAGCTCGCCCATGCGACCGGCCTGCCCTTCCTCCCGCCCGGCCCGCCGGTACCGCATGGCGGGCTGCGCGTCACCCTCTACCGCACCGCGCCGCTGCCCTGAGCGCGCGCCGTCCGGCGATGACGGGCCGCTCAGCGGAAGTTCGGCGCGCGCACCGGGCAGGTCCCGACCCCGCGCCGCTCGATCGCCTGCCCATCGGCATAGACCATGCGGATATCGACGGTGCAGGCCCCGCCCGAGCCGGTCCCGGCCCCGGTTCCGGCCGGTGCTGAACGAGACACAGAGCTCTGCGCCGCGGCCGGCGCGGCGTTGAGCAGGGCGGCGAGGAGCAGCCCCAGGGAGAGCAGGAGGTTGAAGCGCATGATGTCTCCTCCCCGGTTCCACGGGTTGGGCGAACGCATCATGTCGGATATGGCTTGAAACAAGCCTGGAACGAGGCCCGTCCGCGGCGCCTCGACCACGCGGCGATATCGTCGAGCGGCATTCTGCTCTAGCCTCGGCGCCGATGCAGTTCCCCGGCCCCCCGTCCCGGCTCGCCCTCCTGGCGGCCGCGCTCCTCTCCGCCTGCGCCGCCAGCGGCCCGCGAGGGGCTCCCGATTCACCCGGCAAGCCTGATTTCGGCGCCTATCTCTCCGGCCGCTTCGCCGCCGCCGAGACCGATACCAGGACCGCCGCCGATAGCCTGCTCGAGGCGCTGAAGGCCGACCCCGACCAGCCGGAGGTGCTGAACCGCGCCTTCCTCGCCGCCCTGCTCGACGGGAGGTCGGAGGCCAATCGCCTCGCCCGCCGCCTGCCGGACAATCCCGCCGCCAACCTGCTGCTTGCCGGCGGCGACGTGCAGGGCGGCCGCTGGGACCGGGCGGAGCAGCGCCTCCGCGCCCTCAACCGCAGCGGGCCGGTGCAGGTGCTGCAGCCGGTGCTGCTTGCCTGGGTGCAATTCGGCCGCGGCCAGGTGGACCAGGCCCAGGCTACCCTCCGCCCGCTGGTCGAGGCCAACCGGCTGCGCGCGCTGAACGCCCTGCACGCCGCCCTCATCGCCGACCTCGCCGGCAAGCCGCGCGAGGCGGAGCGGCTGGCCCGCCTCGCCATTGCCGACCAGCCGCAGCCGCCCTGGCGCCTCGCCGTGCTCGCGGCCGGGGTGCTCAGCCGCGCCGGCCGCGCCGAGGAGGCGAACCGGCTGATGGACGGGGTGCTGGCCAGCGGCGAGGATGCCGCGCTCGCCGCCGCGCCGTCCAACCGGCGCCTCGCCCTCTCGGCGCGTGGCGTCGCCTCGCCGGCGGATGGCATCGCCGAGGCCTATACCGCGCTGGCCAGCGCGCTGCGCGGCCAGGGCTCCAACGATTTCGCGCTGATCCTGGCGCAGCTCGCGCTTCGGCTCCGGCCCGGCTTCGCCCCGGCGCTGGTACTGGTCTCCGATACGCTGTCCAACCAGACCCACCCGGAGGCGGCGCTCGCCGCGCTCGGCCAGATCGCGGCCGATGACCCGCTGGCGCCGGTGGTGGCGCTGCGCCGCGCCAACTTGCTCGACAAGCTGAAGCGGAAGGACGAGGCGGTGGCGCTGCTTCGCCAGCTGGCGGATGCCAACCCGACCCTGCCCCAGCCGCCGGCCCGGCTCGGCGACCTGCTGCGCCGGCATGACCGCTTCGCCGAGGCGGCGGTGGCCTATGACCAAGCGCTGGCCCGCAGCGGGCCGGTCGATGCCTCGGACTGGCCGCTCTTCTACGCCCGCGGCATCGCCCGCGAGCGCTCCGGCCAGATGGCGGCGGCGGAGGCGGACCTGCTCCGCGCGCTCGAGCTCTCGCCCGATCAGCCCTATGTGCTGAACTACCTGGGCTACAGCTGGGCCGAGCAGGGGAAGAACCTCGAGCGCGCAAAGGCGATGCTGCTGCAGGCGACGGAGCTTCGCCCGCAGGACGGCAACATCGCCGACAGCCTCGGCTGGGTACTGTTCCGCCTCGGCAACCTGCCGGAGGCGGTGACCTGGCTCGAGAAGTCGGTCGAGCTGGAGCCGCGCAGCAGCGTCATCAACGACCATCTGGGCGATGCCTACTGGGCCTCGGGCCGGCAGCGGGAGGCGCAGTTCCAGTGGCGCCGCGCGCTCGCCCTCGACCCGGAGCCGGCCGAGGTGCCGAAGATCCAGCAGAAGCTGCGCGAGGGCCTGCCCGGCTACCCCGCCTCCACCGCCCAGCGCTGATGCCGGTCGAACGAGCGCCCGCGAAGGTCAACCTCTACCTGCATGTCACCGGGCGGCGGGCCGACGGCTACCACCTGCTCGACAGCCTCGCCGTCTTCGGCCCGGCGGCGGATGAGGTGACGGCGGAGCCGGCCGAGGGCCTGTCCCTCACCCTCGACGGGCCCTTCGGCGCCGGGCTGGCGGCGGAGACGGACAACCTCGTCCTCCGCGCCGCACGCGCCCTGGCCGAGGCGGCCGGCCTCGCCCAGGGCGCCGCGCTGCGGCTCACCAAGCGGCTGCCCATCGCCTCCGGCATCGGCGGCGGCTCGGCGGATGCGGCGGCGGCGCTCCGCCTGCTCGACCGGCTCTGGGGCCTCGGCCTCGACGAGGCGCGGCTGGCGGCGATCGCGGCGGCGCTCGGGGCGGATGTGCCGGTCTGCCTCGCCTCCCGGCCGATGCGCATGCAGGGCGTGGGGGAGGTGCTCTCCCCGGCCCCGGCGCTGCCGGGCTGCGGCCTGCTGATGGTCAATCCCGGCCTCGCCCTAGCGACGCCCGCGGTGTTCCGCGCGCGGGAGGGCAGCTTCACCCCGCCCGCCGCGCTGCCCGGTGCCTGGGCCGATGCGGCCGCCATGGCGCGTGACCTAGAGGCGCTGCGCAACGACCTGGAAGCCCCGGCGATCCGTCTCTGCCCGCCCATCGCCGAGGTCCTGGCCGCGCTCCGCGCCCTGCCCGGCTGCCTGCTGGCGCGGATGAGCGGCAGCGGGGCTACCTGCTTCGGCCTCTTTGCCGCGCCCGCCGCGGCGGAGGCGGCGGCGCCGGCCCTGCCGGGCGGCTGGTGGCGCTCGGCAGGGGCGCTGCATCCGGGCGGATAGGGCGCTCTGGGGGCTTTACGCGGCGCGGCCCCGGCCCTATCCAGTGCGCCGCCGCTGGGGCGTAGCCAAGCGGTAAGGCAGCGGTTTTTGGTACCGCCATTCCCAGGTTCGAATCCTGGCGCCCCAACCAGCACTAAGTATCTGATTCTAATCGCGTTTTTAATTTCCGCGTCGTGCGCCGACATGTGCGGAAATCTGGGCCTTTGTCGCCGCCCCGGGTGCAACGCTCGTTACAGGAGACGCTGCCGGTGCCCGATCAACGGCCGAATCCGGGACCGTGTCTCACCAGGCACTTTCGGCAGTCCGAGTTTTTCGACTTCGTCGTTCAGCCGCGAAGGGGACGTGCCTCTCCAGCGCGACCATGAGCGTTGGGGCGCCTACTCGATGGACGGGGGTGTTGCTTCCGAGAGCTGTGGGCCGCGGCGGCCCCTGTGCTCAACCGAAGCCGAGAAGGGTACGCTGCTCGCGCCAGTCTGGCGGCAGCCCGCGACGGCACTCCCGCAGCAACGCTGCAGCGGTAAGGCCCTTCGGCTGCCGGCCGTCCATAATCGCCGTAAGCAGGTCCGGCGCCAGGAAGGCGAGCCGCACGAGGCGTGTGACGTAGGATCCACTCATGCCCTCGCGTGCGGCGAGCTCGCCGAGCCCAGCAACGCTGCCCTCCAGCAGCATGTCCCAGAGTGCCCGCGCTTGGAGGACCAGTTGCAGCAGCGCCGGATCCGGAGTGGGCAGCGCGCCCGGCTCAGCGCCCACTACCAGCGCCATCTCCCGCCCCGCGCGCCGCAGCGTCACCGGCACAGACAGGACCAGCGGGGGTACGGCCGCCACATCGGATAGCGGTGGGCGCCCGGCCCCATCCGCCTCGCCTCGGAGCAGGTCCACCAGCCGGTTCGGCACCAAGTAGAGGTCGAGCCGGTCGGCGTGCAGCTCGACCCGTGCCAGTAGATCACGCAGCGCAGTCCGCTCCTCCGATTGGGCAAGTTCCGCCCAGCTGCGTGTGAGGCGAGCGGCGTGATCCAGAAGCCCGCGTTGCACGGCGGCATCAGGAAAGACGGGACGGACCGCCGCAAACACCTCGGCGTCGCTGGCGAGGAAATGCCGCACGCGCTCGGAAACGAGCCGCTCGACGTCGCCTGCCGGGACGCGCCGCCCTGCTGGGGCGGCGCCTCGGCCTTTGGTGATCAGCGCCTGAGAAACGTAGTAGCGATATCGCCGGCCGGCCTTCACTGCGTGGCTCGGCGTCAGCCGCTCGCCACTGCAACCGTCATGCAGCAGTCCGACCAGCAAGCTCGGGTGCCCGACCCGCTCGCCTGATCTTTGCTCCGCCCGGCTCTCGGTCAAGCGGGCCTGCGCCGCATCCCAGAGGACCTGGCCGACGATGGCCGCCTGCTCCCCTGGATAGACATTTCCTTTGTGCACAACCTCGCCGCGATAGACCCGGTTCTGCAGTATGTGAAACAGGGCTCCGCGCCGGAGTGGCCGTCCCGCCTTGCTGACCACCCCCTCCCCTCTCAGCCGCCCCTCAAGGAGGCGGACTGACCCGAGCGTGAGGTAATCCGCGTAGATCCGGCGCACTGTTGCGGCCTCGGCCTCACTGACCACGAGCTTGCGGTCGCGCACCTCGTATCCGAGCGGGACCGTGCCGCCCATCCACATGCCCTTGCGCCGGGAGGCGGCGAACTTGTCGCGGATGCGCTCACCAGTGACCTCGCGCTCGAACTGGGCAAAGGACAGCAGCATGTTGAGCGTCAGCCGCCCCATGCTGGTTGTGGTGTTGAACTGCTGGGTGACGGAGACAAAGGAGACACCCGCGGCATCGAAGATTTCGACGATTTTGGCGAAGTCAGCGAGCGAGCGGGTCAGCCGGTCCACTTTGTAGACCACTACGAGATCGAGCCGGCCGGCCCGGATGTCGGCCAGCAGGCGCCGCAATGCGGGGCGCTCGAGCGTGCCACCGGAGAGCCCGCCATCGTCATAGCGGGTGGCGAGGGCCATCCAGCCCTCGCCGCGCTGGCTGCGGATGTAGGCGTCGCAGGCCTCCCGCTGGGCATCGAGGGAATTGAACTCCTGCTCGAGCCCCTCCTCGGAAGACTTCCGGGTGTAAATGGCGCAGCGCCGGTTGGCACTGCGCGGGATGGAGGGGGCACTCCGCTCGCGCCGCTCAGCCGGCATCGGCGGCCCCACAGGTCGCCGCCGCCGCTGGTCGGGCGTTGCGGAGCAGGCCGAAGAAGCGCGGCCCGGACCAGTGCGCGCCGGTGATGGCGCAGGCCAGTCGGGTAAGAGAGGCGTAATGCTGCCCCTCGTGCTCGAAGCCCTTTGCGAGCACCAGAACGGTGTGGGTGCGGCCGTGCCACTCCCGCACCAAGGTCGTGCCGGGCTTGAGCCGAGTGGTGGCCCGCGCGGGAGGCGACTTGCCGTTCGCCGCGAGGGCGCGGGCGAGACCTGCCAGCCGACGCTTGGCCGCGGACCGCAGGCCGCCCAAGGCATCCTCCTGCAGCCGATGGGCAACGCTCCGCAGCAGGAGGTCGCGGCTGAGCCGGGCCGGTGGCGCGGCGCGGTAGAGCCTGCGCCACTCCCTCCGCAGCCCGTCCAAGTCCAGACGGGCAAGCGCGACGAGACGCTCGCTCGAGGGATCGGCCAGAAGCATGGTGGCAGGCGGCGCCTCATCCACGGCGGGTGCCGATCCCAAGCGCTTGCGTGCCCGGATCACGCCATCACCTCCTGCCGAAGACGGTAAGCCTTGCGGCTGCCGGCGCTCGCGCCTTCAGCCAGAACCAGGGTAAAGCCACGCCGGCGGAGCCCTGTCAGGGCGGCGCGGGTGGTGTGCGGTTGCCAGCCTGTCAGCGCCGCCAACTCGGCGAGTGTCGCCCCGTCCTCAGCCGCCACTGCGTCAAGGACCCGTCCCAGCTTGCCTTGAGGGCGAGCGGCGACCGACGGGATTGCCGCGGCGAGCGCGGCGGCATCCGATGCTCGGATGGCATTGACACCATCGATGGTGGCGGTGAGTTCGGCGGCCAGGACCGTCGCCCCTTTTGCAGTGGGCGTGCTGGCATGCCCCGGCGTGGGCGCGTCCTCCGGACTATCGGGTTTAGCGGTGCCGATGGGGTGACCGATCGCCGCAAGCCCAGTGGCAGTGATCTGCAGTGCATGGTGACCACCCTGCCCGTCCTGCCGCCAGCTCAGGGTCTGATCCTCGGTCGGGCGTTCGTCGACGAAGCCGGCTTCAAGCAGCGCAGCGAGCGGCGCCCGCCGCGCGGCGCCACGGGCACGTAGGTCGGCGGGCAGCGGCAGTGCCATGCGGTTCGGCCGCTGCGCTGCAGTGCTCAGGATCGACAGCTGGGTGGCAGAGAGGGTCTTGGTAACCGTGGTCATCGGGATGGGTCCTCGCGGGCGCTGCCTGATGCGGCGTTCCCACCACCCCAAGCCCGGAGCTTGGCCGGGCTGTCTTCTGAGGGAGGCGAGGACACGCGCGTCCCTCTCGCACAGCAATGCTTGCCGCGCCGACGAAGTCCAGTCGGAAGGGCGGCCCCGGCGCAGTAAAATCAGCCGTTGCACTCTCAGTCGCATGGCCAGCTGCGGCACGCCACGCGCTCACCTACGCAGCCAATGGACATCCCCGGCCTGCGCGTCAGCGTCACCGACGACGGGCCTCATCTCCGGCCCGGAATCCTCCAGCCGCGCGTGAGTGGGGCCGATGATGCGATGTGCGTTCCACGATGCTACAGCAGAGCCACCGCCGCAGGGAACACGGGACATGGGGGCTGGTACGAAGCGCAAGACAGCAACCGCCGCTGCAACCGGCGGGGGTGAAGATGCGCGCGGGATGCGTGATTTGATCGCTGCACTCTCGCTGGAGGCGCTGCGGTTCGTCCCGGGCAACCGGATTGAGCAGACCGCGCGACAGTGGTTGGCGCGCAGCGACTTGCCAGAGGACGACCCCCGCGGCCTGCTCGTCATGGCCGACGCGCTTGGCCTTGCCTCGGACCTGGCGCTGTTCACCCCGTCCCCGAGCGGCGCCACCGCCGTCGACAGGCTACTGCGTAACCGCCCAGAACTTAGCGGAGAAGAGGCTGCCGCGGCCGAGGCGCTGCGGCGGGCCCAGTTCCGGCTGCTGCGGGTCGAGGCTCAGGAGGGCGAGGGCAGGTTCCGGTTGCGCGATCTGGCTTCCGACGAAACACTGCAGGTGCTGGATGACAGCATGCCGCCGGACTGTGCGGGCCTATCTCTGGCGGTACGATTGGCCCCTCTGGGCAGTGGGCAGCACGTCTTCGCTGGTCCTGCGACACCGCTGGACGACGTGGGACTGGAGGTGGCGCAGGGCTTCCTCCGCCCGGGCGGCCGGGGCCTGAGCAACGCCTTGCGCTGCGCCGAGGCCGTCTACCGCCACACCGTCCGGCATAGCGGTCCGCAGATCCCGGGGTTGAACCGTCCGCCAGAGGGCTACCTCGGCGAGGACACCTTCCCCATTGGACCAGAGGACGGCGAACTCGATGCGCTCGCGCACAGCTGGGCGGAGCTGGATTCCGGTGCGGAGCCGTCGCCGGAGCAAGTGCAGCTGGCCCGGAGCCTGGCCGGCCCGGATGCGCTCGTTGATGTGCTGATTGCCTCGGCAATGGCCCGCGACTGGAACCGTGACCGCCTGGCGGATGCCTACGCCCGGATAGCCCTCCTCCAGATGGAAACGCTCCAGCTTCGGGAAACGGCCGGGGTGTTCGCAGGCCGGCTCGACGCTGCCGCGGCCGCCCTGGACCGGGCCATCGCCGATGGCGAGCTGCCGTCCTCGGTTCGCACCCTGTTCGACACGCTTCGGCTTAAGGTCAAGGTGGCGCCCTCCGCTGGCAAGGGCTCGCAGGATGCCGACCTTGACCGACTGGTCCAGCGGATCCAGGCCCTGCGCGCCAAGACAGTCGAGCAGGGCTGCACGGAGCAAGAGGCGCTCGCCGCTGCTGAGAAGGTGGCGGAGCTGCTGGACCGCCACGGCCTTTCACTAAGCGAACTCCAGCTCCGTCAGCAGGCCTGTGAAGGCATCGGCATCGAAACCGGTCGCCGCCGCACCGGCCCGATCGACGACTGCGTGCCTGCTACCGCCGAATTCTTCGACTGCCGCGTTTGGGGCGAAAAGTCCGCCTCCGGTGAGCTTCGCTACATCTTCTTTGGACTTCCCGCTGATGTCGAAGCGGCCCACTACCTTTACGACCTGATCGAGCGCGTGTTCGAGACCGAGACCGAGGAATTTCGGTCTGGCGAGTTCTACGCCGAGACACACTCCCGGGATCGGCGCAGCGCAACGAACTCCTTCCAGATTGGCTTGGCGCGGGGCATTCGAGCCAAGCTGCACGAGTTGCGGCAGGCGCGGGAGGCGGCGCTCCATAGCTCTTCCGGCCGTGACCTGGTCCCGATCAAGGCCTCGATCGTGGAAGACGAGATGGCGAAGCTCGGACTGACACTGCGGGCTCGAAGTCGTTCGTCGAAGCGGTATGTGCTGACGGACGCATATGAGGCCGGGCACGAAGCAGGCAAGCGCTTCGAGTATCGGCCCGGCTTGACACGTGATGATTAGGCAGCATTCAGATTATCGCGGAATATAGCGTTTATATAATGCACCCAGAGATACCGTTTTCGAGCACAGCAGTGCTGATTTAGCACGGCAGAGACACTGAGACAGATTTCGTATAACCTTTCAGACATTGAGGTTGTCTCTCACCAGGACGCCTCGATACTTATACTCTACATTTCAGAGCCTTGGCGGCATGATGCATTCTCAGGTTCGAATCCTGCTCGCCCAGCCACCCTTAACCCGTTGTTTTCAGTCGTTTTTCGTATTTCAACGCTTTGCGCCCAAACGCCCGGAGATCCGGGGCTTTGCCGTCGCTATTGGAAACTCACCTGACGTCAGAGACGCCTTGAGGCCTGAATTGGCGGTCGGATCGGGCCACGTGTCTCACCCGGCCCTTTTCCCAGTACGAGTTTTTCCGTGGCCGGAGCGGCTGGGCAGCGACATGTGGAGTTCGAAGCCCTTGGCCGGTGCCACGGACTGCCGGCTTTCCAGCCTTCGCGGCCTACCCAATCGTGGCGGTGAATGAGCCAGGATCGATAAGCACGCCCTCGACAGCCTGACCCTTTCGGCGTTCCGAGTTTTCGCTTCGGTGGTCGCCCGCGGAGGAGAGGGCGTAGGGCCCAGCGCCTCCGTGAGCGGTGCGGTGCCGCATGCAACGCACAGGTGGGGCGCCGCTCCGGAGCAGCGGGCCGGAGCCGGTGTGCTCAGCCGAAGCCGAGGAGGGCGCGCTGCTCCCGCCAGTCGGGCGGGAGGCCGCGGCGGCATTCCTGCAGCAGCCGCGCCGCCGTCAGACCGTCCGGCTGCCGGCCGTCCAGGATGGCGGCGAGAAGGTCCGGCGCCAGGAAAGCCAGCCGCACCAGACGCGTCGCATAGGACCCGCTCATGCCCTCGCGCGCGGCGAGCTCGCCGAGCCCGGCGACGCCGCTCCGCAGCAGCGTGTCCCAGAGCGCCCGCGCCTTGAGGATCAGCCGCAGCAGCGCCGGATCCGGGCCGGGCGGCGCGCCTGGTTCGGCGCCGACCACCAACGCCATCTCCCGCCCAGCGCGCCGCAGCAGTGCCGGCACGGACAGGATCAGCGAGGGTGCGGCCGCCCCATCGGACGTGGGCGAATGCCCCGCCCGATCCGCCTCGCCCCGGAGCAGGCCCAGCAGCCGATCCGGCAGCAGATGGAGGTCGAGCCGGCCCGGGTGCAGCTTGATGCGGGCCAACAGGCCGCGCAGGATGTTCCGTTGCTCCGAAGGCGCGAGCCCAGGCCAGCCGCACGCGAGCTGCACAGCGCGGTCCAGCAGCCGACGCTGCTCGGCCGCACCGGACACGGAGGGACGGAGCGCCGCGAACACTTCAGCCTCGCTGGCGAGGAACTGCCGCACGCGCCCGACGACGAGCCGCTGGATGTCGCCGGCCGGGATGCGCTGGCCGGTCGGGGCGGCATCCCGGGCCCCGGTAATTAGCGCCTTAGCTCGACTCGTATGAGGCGTTTCGGCAAGCAGGTTGCGCGTCTGGTCGTCGATTGGGCGGGGGTGAGCCGGGCAAAGGCAGCGGGAGGCCCACTGCGACACTCGTATCCGGCGGAACATTGGTTCCCACCACGATGCCTCATTCAGGGCAGGCCGGCTCGGGGTTGTGGGACCCATCTTTGGCGACGGCTTTTTGAACCCCGTCGAGCTCCGGTCACACACCACCCCCGCCCGACACGACGCGCCAGATGGCGGCGCCTGCCGAACCTCGTCGTTCAGGCCGCTCTTGGCTTCAGGCGGGCGCCTTCCGGTACCAGCCCGGTGGTGACGTAGCGCCACAGAGCGACCAACAACTTCCTGGCCAAGGGACCGCTCTCCAGGCCAATGCGCACGATCCCGGGCGCCCTCTCGCGGATGGTCGCTGCCATTACCTCCGGGGTGGACGCGCACTTCCCCTGCCAGAGGGTCTTCCCACTGCCGTCAACAACGCAGATCGAGGTCTGCTCCTGCGAGACATCCAGGCCAACGTAGTGTTCTATACCAGCTCTCCTCAGCGGTCCGATGACATCAGACCCCGATTGCTGCTGGAGGGCACCGGCCCGCCATAACCCCATGTCAAATCTAGCAAGTACAGCAGGTTCCGGGCCGATCCGCAGCCGTGCAGGGGCTCGCAAAGCCGTTGCTTTATCGAGGAGCGCACCGGCCCGGGGTACCGCGCCCGGCAAGTAAAACGCGTTCCTGTGACAACGCTCTGGGAAGCCATGGACACCGGTGGTGGCTGGAAGATCAGGCTCGGCCGCGAGCTGGAGGAGGCAGGCTATTTCATCGACTGGGACGAGGTGATGCGGTCGTGACCATCGTCACCCCTATCTCTGCACCGGCCTTCCCTGTGCCGGTTCTCGCCGCTTCGGCCGGCGAGCGCGCCGACCTTCGTTTTCTACATTTCTTCGCCACCGGCATCGAGAGCGTCGGAAATTTATGGGAAGGCCCGCCCCAGTTCCCCCGACGATAGGCTGAGGGGATCGCGAGCGGGACGAGGCGCGGGCCGATGCGGGTTGCGGTTCTTGGGATCGACCTGGGCAAGAACAGCTTCAGTGTCATGGGCTTGGACGAGAACGGCCGTGTGGTCGTGAAACGGCGCCTGCGGCGCGATAGGGTCGTCAAACCCGTTGCGGGGTTGCCCGCCTGCGTGGTGGCAATGGAAGCCTCCTGCGGCGCGCATCACCTCGGTCGTGTCCTGCGCGACCAGGGTCACAAGGTCCGGCTGATGTCACCCGAGTACCTGAAGCTGTGAAACCGCCGCCTAGCTCGCATTCAGACCGCCGCATCCACGACGCCTGACCAAGGGTGACGGGCTGCAACTAACGACCATGCCGAAACTCACACGGGCAGCCTTATTATGAAAACGGCCAATGACAAACGATCCATTTGGTCCGAGTGGGCCGAAAGATTCACCAGGACCGGAAATTTCCCACCTTTGCCCGACGTGGGCAGCGGATCCCTAAATGTTCCATTTTGCAACGGCCGAACACCATTGATCATCGCAGTTAAGATGGGACACTATGAGGCCTGCGTTCGGCTTATCGAGCAAGGCGCCGACGTAGATCTGCACGATGTCGAGGGTCGATCTCCGCTCATCCACGCTTTAAAGACAAAGCAGCTTGGCATCGTAAAACTTCTGCTTAGCAAGGGCTGCGATCCGGATAAGCCGGATGCGAACGGGCGGACGCCTTTGATGCATGCCGCCTATGGCTGCTCCAAGGAGTTCGTTCGAGCGATTATTGACGCGGGTGGGGTTCGGGGCGCTCGAGATGCCGATGGGCGGACGGCGGCCGATTACGCAACCCACCGCAAAGATAAACGCGAAGCTGGGTTACTCATACGAGAGTTTGACCTGGGCAAACCGAATAGATTTAAATTCGGAAAAAGAAATGGCGACAGGAACCACTTTCATCATGCGTTTCCCGAATACGTGGACTATTTGCACGCCAAGAACCTCAACGTTATTGACAGCCTTTTTCCGGCTTTTATGGCTGTCCTGATCCTCATATTAAGCCACTTTGCTCTGCGTAACCCATCCAAGGTCTCCGGCGCCGTCATCACCGCTGTTGTCTGGGCTTTCGAAGTTAACCCACTTCCCACACTATATACAGTTTACCTCCTTGGCTTGCTTGGCTACATCACACTGTGGTCACCAATCATCAGCGCGAAAACGCGCCCGCCAGTTGTGACTGCCTCGCTCATTGTAATGAGCGACTTCGCGCTGCACAACCAGCTCGGGAACGACGGTGCTGCTATCTGGGCACTCGGAGGGTTACTGAGCATGAGCGTGGGAGTTTACGGCAGCTATTTTGCGTTCAAGGAAGCACATTATTATGAAACCATGAAAGAATTTGGCTCACGTCGATTCGAGGCGACTCGTGCGTTTTTTTTCATCCTGCTCGGAATTCCTCGATGGGCTGCTCGAGAGCCGGTTCGCAATGATGAGGTAGCCTTTACTTCGAGGGTCTACGCTAGCGAGCTTGTCATTTATAAGCAAACTCGCTTGCTCTCGAACGCTTTCCGCCGGGCGACGCGACAGGTGGCGGAGAGTCTCCGACGAGATCATTTATGGGCTTCTCAGAAAGAACACCAAGAAAATAAAGAAACTGCACGGATCTCTGCCGTATGGCTTCGGCAGGTTATCCTCACCATTTTCGTCATAGGCACGATCTGGCAGATCTTCTTTGCATGGGTCGAATCCACCCAAAATAATGGAACCATCGGGCTGGTTGCGGCAATTCTGTCGGTATTGACGCTGATATTCATGTTGATCTACTGCAAGCTTTTGTTTCGCTCCGCAGATGTCGTCCGCCAACGACTCTCGCACGTGCAGAGATATCGGAACGAAGTGGTGGCTCATTTTCGCAACGCGGTTACTTCTGAATGCGACTCGAAGAGCGCGCCGAATGCGACCTTCACTCTGTTTCTGCGATCCTTTCAGCAAGATGAGACTCTGTTCGTCGCAAACGTCGATTTCGAAGCTGTCCTCGTCTACCTCATCGGCCAGATAAGCGAGATTGTAGCTCTCGATCGAAAGGATGATAATATAGGGGCAGCAAAGCTACGGGTACCCGATGAAAAATGGCAGGAAGCAGTGTCTGATCTGGCTGGTAAAGCGTCACTGATCGTGATCATACCACACGATAGCGTCGGCGTAATTTGGGAAATTCAGCACCTTCTCAAATCAAAACTCATGCATAAGGCGTTCTTCATAATGCCGCCAGTCGCGTTCTTGCGAAAGCAGGCGAGCGGCCTCGGAAGCCCCATGGATGCCGAACGGCCGATTAAGCTTATCTGGGATAATCTGCTAAATAATTCGGAAATCAGTTCGGCCGAGATTCCTCCATACTTTCCGCAAGGTTGCATATTTTCGCTCAACGACGATGGTTCACTTAGAGATTGGGATGCGCTCGGAATGGAGCTGCTGCCGTGGGCTCTGGAGCCGTTGATCGCGCATGGGGGGAGCGATGGCGGCTCTCCAAACGGCTCTCATCCGCAGGAGAACGTGAATGCCGATTCAGACCAGACCTTGAACACTGAGAACATTGTGCTCCAGAACCCCTTCTTTATGGGCGAGCCGTTTCAGGGCGGAGATGGCGGCGGTGGGGATGGCGGTGGCGGGAGTGGCGGCGGTGGGGATGGCGGTGGCGGGAGTGGCGGTGCCGGAGGGGGGTAGCAATTCGCATGTGTCGGGCAGAGGGGTGCCGTAGCTAATCGGCCCCTCCCCCAGTGACCTGACCTTCTAGACCAGATGTCCGTCTGAGGCGGGGTGGCCCGCCGCGAACTGTGCAGGATTTCCGAGGGTTGCGCCGGGTGGGCCGGCGCCTTGCCTCAGCACCGAAGGCGGGCCGTGGCAGAGCGTATCATCTTCGTCGGGCTGGACGTGCACAAGGCGACGATCGCCGTCTGCCTGCATCCCTGCCTCCTTCCAACGAGACCAACTCTCTCATCGAGGCTGGATCCCAGTCAGGGGGAAGGTCAGTTGCGACGCGGCGGATTTCCTGGACCGACCATCGGATGAGGTCCGGCGCCTCAGCGTCAGGCCGGAGCACCGCGCGTTCACGCGGTCCGCTGCCGTCCGCGGGGCAGGAGGCGATCACCCGCTCGACCTCCGCCGCAGCGAGGAACCGCGGCACCGGGGAGACCTGCCAGGAGGCGAAGCCGGGGACCGCGTGCTCCATCCCTGGCGAGCACCTCCCCGTGACATCCAGGAAGCGCAAGAAGGCGCGGGGCGCGACGACCGTCTTGATCCGACGCACGGTCCATGGTCGGGACACCCGCCCGCTGGCGCATATGGGCAAATCACGAACGAGTGGCCTGTGCGCGCGCTGCCGAAAAAGCGGTTGCCAGAGGCAGCCTTCCCATACACGTTCCCCTAAAGACGCAGTGAGCGGGAGAAACCGTTGGCGTTCTGCATGGCATTCCGCCTGGAGGCGAGGCTGCGCGAGGACCGGGCGGGATGCCGACGCCTCCGGCCTGATCCCATCGCACCCGGGCACCACGCCAGGCTCCCATCCTCCGTGCCGCCCGGCGCACCGGTCCGCGAGCGCTGATGGCCGGCGCGCCGCATCCCTGGCTCGGGCCGCTGCTGTCGTGCCTCGCCGAGGACGCGGTGGCGATCCAGCGGCGGCTCGATGCCGCGGCGACGGCCGCCCTGCTCCGCTACTGCCAGGATAGCGCCGCCCTCCCCGCGTGGCTCGCCGACAGCCTGGCCCCGCCAGTGCTCCGCGCCAGACGCTTCGAGATCGACGTCGAGCTCGCGGTCGCCCGCTCGCGCGAGTTCGGCGGCGGCATCGGTCTGCTGCCGGTTGGGCCTGCCTTTTTCGCCCGCCATGGGACGAGGCGCGAGGCCGCTGCGCAACTCTCCGTCGTGATAGAGGCCCTGCTCCCGGCGCCCCCCGTCTCCGCCGCATAGCCACATCCCGAGGACGCCGCACCGTGAGCGAGACCAGCAAGCTGATCAACGACCTGAAGAGCGTACCTGACATCGTGGCCGGGCTGGGCCTCGGCATCGCGGATGCGCAGAAGGCGCTGAACCTTGGCTACCTGGAGAGCCTGCGCACCCTGGTCGGCCTCGCGCAGCAGCTGATGGGCCGGCAGGACGCCGGCGCCGCCGACGGCGACGCGCTGGCCCAAGCGCGCACGATCTTGGAGCAGACCCTCGGCCAGCTCGCGCCGCCCCGCTACCAGTTCACCGAGACGACGCTGACCGTGCGGCTCGACCTCTCCCAGACGATGAGCGGCGCGGCGCAGGCCGGGCTCGGCGGGGTGGGCGCGGTGGTGGTGAGCGCCTCGCTCGCCGCGGCATTCGGCATGGACTACCGCGGCGCGGCCGAGCTGCGCACCGTGCTGCACGCCATCCCCGCGGGGGCCTCCGTGTTCAAGGACCTGCTCGGCCGCGTGGAGCAGCTGGACGCCAAGCAGGCCTCGCTGCCGCCGCGGTCCACGCTCGACCAAAAGATCATCGACGTCGCGGGCGACCTCTCGAGGCGCCTGACGGGCAGTGCGCCGCCGGCCATCGCTGCGGGCGACGACGAAAAGCCGGCACGGGAATAGCGGGCCGTGGCGGAGGACGAGCCCCGGCGCGGCCAGGGGGGCGGCGGCGTCTCCATCCCGCTCGACGAGCTGCTGCACGAGGCGCAGCGCCTGGCGGTGAACCTGCGCGGCAGGCCTGAGGAGAGCGAGGCGATCGGGGCGCTGCAGCGCCGCCTAGCCGATGCGCGCCGCCTGCTGCTGCCGGCGGCCGGCGTGGCCCCGGCCGCGGCCGCCGCAGGGCGGGGAGCGCCGCCTAGGGAGCGCCGGGCGGCGCTCGCCGCCGACACCACGCTGGAGGACGCCGGGACGCTGGAAGCCTTCGGCCCGGAGGATCGCGCCGCGCGGCCGCTCGCGGCGGATGCAGGACGCCGTGTTTCCTTCGGCGACCTCATCAGCGAGGTCGGCAACTCCATGGCCGACGCGCAGCGCGCCCTCGACCGGCAGTCCCTCGCTTACCTCGAGAATGCAAGGCAGCTGGCCCCTCACGGGCTCGGCATGCCGACCGCGTACCGCATGCCCCGGGTCAAGGCGGAGTTCCGCTTCGCCCTCGACACCGAGGCGGCGCAGGGCTTCAACCTGCTCTTCGTGCGAGACACCGAGCGCGTGACGAGCAGCAACACCCAGACCGTCGAGTTCGAGATCGTCGCCGCCCCCGCGGCACCGGCGCCACCCCAGCAGCAGCCCGGCATCGAGGCGCCAATGGCGCAGCCCGTCCTGGATCCCCGGCGGCGGTCGCCGCTGCTGGCCGCCTTCCGCAGGGAGCTGGAGGAGCCTCGGGTCTTGCCCGACGCGGCGGAGAAGCAGGACAGGGTGCTGCTCTTCGCCTTCGGCACACCGGGCGCGGAGGCCTTCGTGCTCGGCCTTTTCCGCTTCGAGCGCGGTGGGCAACGGCAATGCGCCCTCGTCGCCCTGGTGCCCGCGGCGGCAGGCGAGGGCTGGAAGGGCCATTTCCTTTCCGAGGTCGGCGAATGGGCGCATGGCCCTGGAGTGGAGCCGAACTTTGCCCGCATAGAGCAGGCGCAGCAGGACCTGTTGCGGTGGCTGCGGGAGCGCTGAGCGATGCCCGGGGAGAGCCGCAGCCACGCATCCCTGGCCGCCGGTCTCGCCGCGATCGCCGACGCTGTCGCGGAGGGCGCCGATGCCCTGTGGTATGCGGCCCTGCCGGGCCTGCTGGCACCATCCCCCGCGGATGGCACCAGCCAACCCCTGCTGCGGCGGCTCGCCTTCAATGCGCGGTTCGGCCTGGCTCCCCGCGCCGCCGCGCAGGGGCGCGGGCCGGCGCCGCTCGAGCTGCTGGGGCTGGAGGCGCCGGCGGGGCCTGCGCATCGGGCGCGCCTCGCGCTGCAGATCGCCGCCACGCCGGAGCCCGCCGAGCCGCCGCCCGCCGCCTTCGCACCACCGCCGCTACGGCTGCGTGCCCCGCGCTGGTTCGTGGGGGCGCAGGAACTGCGCCCGGGCCTGCTGCCGCCGCCCGACGACGACGCGCCGGACGCCCTGCTACTGCGCCTGGCGCTGTCGGCCCAGGATCCGCTGCAGGGCGCGCTGCTCGGCATGCGCCTTCCCCGGCACGCCTCCGAGGGCGGGCTCTTCGACTTCAACCCTGACGCGCGATGGCGCCGGGCGCGGCTGCGGCTGACGCTCCCAGGCGCGGGTGGGATGGCGCTGGAACGGCTGGACCAGTCGGCGGGTTGGCCCGGTGCGCTGGTCACGGCCCTACTCGACACGCTGTTGGCGGACACCGTCGAGGTGCCGGTCGCCGGCGTCCTGCCGGAGGGCGTGCTGCACGGCGCGGCGAGGGAGGCGGTCGGCGCCGGCGCCGGCCTCGCCGCCACACTCGCCGCCCGCCGTCCGGGCGCGCTTGCGGCGGCGCTCGGCGCGGTGGGATACGCGCTGGTCGGGTTCGAACTGGAGGCGGACGCCACCATCGCCGCAGACGGCCAGCCCGCCGGCACGGCCGGGCTAGAGGAGTCGGACCCGGGCGCCGTCACCGCCCGAATCGCGCTCCGGCTGGAGTCCGACGGTGGCGCGACCCTACGCCTCCCGGCGCCGCCCGACCTGACGCTGGGCGCAGAGCAGCGAGCCGCCGCAGCGCTCGTGTTGGCCCGTGCCGCCGGGCTGCTGTCGGAGGGGGAGCCGCGCCGCGCCGCCCTGCTGCGCGGCGCGCCTGCCGGCACGCTCCGTGCCCTGCTTCGCAGCCGCGGCGGCCACGGCGCGGGCGGACAACGCCAGCCTATGGCGGTGCTGGCGCGGCTTGATGACGGCGGCGGCCCGCCGGCCCTGCTGCATCTCGCCCTCGATCTGCACCACGCGCCCTCGGGAGATTGGGATGCGGGCCTCTCCGGCGAGACCGAGCCGCAATGGATAGCCCTGCCCGGGCCGGGCGCAACGCTCCCGGCGGAGAGCCGCCTGGCCGCCCTGACCATGCGCAGCGCCGCCCTGGCAGGCACCTGGTGGCGCGCCGTTACGGGCGTCGTCCCGTGAGCGACGACAGGAGACCTGCTCCGGTCCCCCTTTCCCCAAGGAGACTTTTGCATGCCGCAGGATCCGACGCTGATCGAGGGCCTCGAAGCCAATGTCCGGCGGAGTTCTCCCTGGTCCGCCGACACGCTTGACAGCCGCGGCGGCCACGACCCTAACTTCTTGGGCGCAGGCGCGGTCCTGCCGCTGCCGCCTCCCGGCGAGGGGCGGCGCTGGCTGCGCTACACGCACTTCTCCGTGCTGATGGACGTCCGGCACCGCCAGGCCGCGATGACGGTCGTGGACATCGACGGCGCCCGGCTACGCGAGATCAAGCGCCGGAAGGGTGACACCTGGTTCCCCGACCCGCGGCTCGAGGCGGAGCAGCAGCCGGAGAAGGCCTTCTTCGAGCGCCCGGACCCGCGGATCGACGCCAAGCGCAATCCGCTGGCCTACGGCCATCTCGTCCGCCGCCTAGATCCCGCATGGGGCGACGAGGCGGAGCAGGCGGAGGCGGAGAGCTTCCACCTGACGAACGCCTCCCCGCAGGCGGAGCGACTGAACAGCGGCGCTTGGAACCTGCTGGAGGACATCGTCCTCAACGACCTGCGCGAGCGGCTGCGCATCCGCGCCGTCGTCCTCGCCGGCCCGGTCTTCCGGGAGGCCGACTTCCGCCTGCACGACGTCTTCCCCGTCCCCGCCCAGTACTGGAAGATCGTCGCCTGGCGCTCGGGTCGGCGGCTCGCCGCGGCCGGGTGGCGGCAGCACCAGCCCAGCGAGGTGCTGCCCGAGGGGCTGGAATCGGTCGGCCTGCCCTTCGACGGAAAGGCCGGCAGGGCTTGGCTCATGCCCATCCGCGAAATCGCGGAACTCACCGGCATGTCGCTCGAACCGCTGGTCGAGGCGGACACCTTCGCGCTGCGCAGGCTCGCGCACGCCGCGGCGCTCGGTCTCGAATCCGCCGACGCCGCGCCTGCCGCGCTGCCTCTGCCCGCCGAGGCCGAGGAGCTGGTCCTGGTGGGGCTGCACAGCCCGGACGACGCGGCCGAGGCCTTGGCGGCGGAGGCGCCGCTCCGGGGCGACTGCGACGTGGAAGAGCAAGCCGGAGGCGAGCCGGAGCTTGAGGCCCTGACCGGTACGCCGGAGGAGATCGCCGGCCACGTCTCGCCGCGCGCCTTCGACCTCATCGTGCGGCACGAGACCGGCGGCCCCGCCTACTACGACAAGGTGATCCGCAAGCGCCCGGTCTGGCCGGGGCACAGATCCGGCATCACCATCGGCTTCGGCTACGACTTGGGGCACGTCACCGCCGCCGAGTTCGAGCGCGACTGGGGCGCGGCGCTGCCCCAGGCGGAGCGTGCGGCGCTGGCGCGCTGCGTCGGCCTTCACGGCGGCAATGCAGCGGAGGAAAGGCTGCGGCAGCTCCTCGCGGCGGTGAGGCACGTCGTCGTCGAGTGGCCGGTGGCGGAGGCGGTGTACCGCGCCGCCACCCTGCCCCGCTTCGCGGCGCGCACCAACCAAGTCCTGCCGAACTGCGAGATGCTGCACCCCGACAGCTTCGGCGCGCTGGTCTCCCTCACCTTCAACCGCGGCACCAGCTACCGAGCCGAGGGGGACCGCTATGCCGAGATGCGGGCGGTGCGGGACGCCATGGAGGCGCGCCGCTTCGCCGAGATCTCGCGCCTGATCCGGGCCATGCGCCGGATCTGGACCGGCACTACGATCGAGGCCGAGATGCACCGGCGGCGGGAGAACGAGGCGGCGCTGTTCGAGGCCGGGCTCGCCGCCATGCCGGCGCCGCTCGCCGCGCCCGCCCTGATGGTCGGGGCCTCCGCGACCGGGGGGCTCGAGTCCGCCGACGGCGGTGGCCGGAGCCCCGCCGCCGCCGGGCCAATCCCGCTTGGCGTCGACACCTGGGAGGGCACGGGCGACGAGGAGGCCTGGCAGCCCTTCACCGAGGAGGACGCGGCCGCCGTGGCTGGCGCGGGGGAACCCGACGGCGCGGCCGAACTCGGGCTGGAGTCCATAGGCGCCACCCGCTTGGCGTGGGCGCCGGACGCGGACAGCCCGGACTACGCGCACCTCACGGACCACCCGGCGCCGGCCGCGATGGACTTCACACTGGCGGGCGCGGACCTCGCCCTGCTCGCCGCGGTCAACTCCTTCCCCGTGAAGGATGCGCCGCCCGACACGCCCGTCCTCTTCGGCCTGCGCGGCGCCGCCGTCCTGCGCGATCACGCGGGGGACTCGGAGCCGGTGCTGCGCGACCAGCGCCCGGACCACCTCACGCCGCGCTGCGCGATCGGCGCCTGGGACCGTGCCTCGGGCGGCGTGTCGGTCTTCACCGGCTCCACCGTGCCGGACCGCCGGGCGGTGGTGGCGTGGCAGACCAGGCGCACCGCGGGGAACCTGCTCGCCACCGGGCTCTACCGCTACGTGGTGGGGGTGCACAACGGCCGGCCCGGGTGCTTCCTGCTGCGCGACGTCCAAGGGAACAAGCGCGTCGTGGTGGTCAGGCGTAGCAGCGACGACCTCGCCTACGACCTCGCCGACTTGGCGGACCGTTGCGCTCCCGGCGACAACATCCACCCGAGCTTCTTCTCGGCGCCGGTCGACTTCTCCTCCTTCGGCTGCCAGACGGTCGTGGGCAGTGCCGACAATTCTGGCAATCACCGCGGCTCCTGGGCCGAGTTCCGCCGGGCCGCGGGACTGACCGACGGTTCCGGCAGGGCCGGACGCCCGTACCTCTACATGCTGCTGACAGGGCGCGAGGCGCGGCTTGCCTCGCTGCTGCGCCGGCAGGGACTGGCGGGGGACCCGGGCGCCCTCGCGCAGTTGCGGCGGCTGCGCTTCGGCTCGCGCGGCGCGGCGGTGCGCCGGCTGCAGGAACGCCTGGGCCTGCCCCGCCCGGACGGCGACCTCGGCCCGGCGACGGCCGAGGCGCTGCACGGGTTGCAGCGCCGGATGCCGCCGGTCGGCGGCCGTTCGGACGGCATCTTTTCACCAAGGCTGGACGCGGCGCTCGGCTGGGGCGTCCTGTCCGCCCCGCTGGGAGTCTGAGCGCCATGCCAAAGGAACTGCCCTCCGAGGCCGAGCGCCGCGCCTTCGAGGAGGAGGGCGCGCGCCTGCTGCTGTGGCTCTCCCGGCAGGGAGGAGCCGCGGGTGGCGCCGCGCAGGAGGCGCTCGACCTAGCCGTGCGAATGCGCGACGCGCGCGCGCTGGAGGAGCTTGGCCGCTTCGCCGACCGGGCGCGGGGACTGATACCTGGGAGCGTGCTGCTGCGCACGCTGCAGGCCCAGGCGCTGGTGGATCTGCGCATGGCGCAGGCGGCGCGCGACGTGCTGCTCGCCAGCCCGGCCGCGCCCCCCGCCGACGGGCTCGCCTGGTCCGAGCACCAGGGGCTGCTCGGCCGGGTCGGCAAGCAGATCTTCGTCGACGCGCCCGACCGCGGCGCCGAGCCGGCGAGGGAGGCGCTGCGGGACGCCATCGCCGCCTACCGCGGCGTATTCGAGCACGACCGCTCGCACTACTGGCACGGCATCAACTTGGCCGCGCTGCTGCAACGCCCGGAGGCGGCCGGTCTCGGCCCCGACGCGGGCGCCGCCGCGGCCGCGGCCGTGGGCCGGGAGGTGGTCGACGCGCTCGAGGCGGTGCCGCCTGGGCCGAGGCGGGACGCATGGTGGCAGGCAACGCTGGCGGAGGCGCAGCTCGCACTCGGCGACGCGGACGCCTTCGAGCAGGCGCTCGCCGCGCTGCTGCGGCCGATCTCCAAAGCCGGGAGTGCGGCGCCGCGCGAGGCGAACGCCTTCGCGCTGAACTCGCTGCGGCGCCAGCTCTCGGAGCTGTGGGAGCTGGACTCGGCCCGCGGGCCGCTCGGGCCCCGCGGCGCTGCGGTGCTCGACCTGCTCCGGGGCGCGCTGCTGCGCGAGCCGGCGACGCAGGCCGCGGTGAGCCTCGACGCGGCGGAGGTTGCAGCAGGCCCGCCGCCGACGGACGAGGTCGAGGCGCTGGAGCGGAACTTCGGCGGCTTTGGCGTGCAGACCGCGCAGTGGTGGGACCTAGGACGGCGCCGCGCCAGGTCGGTCGCCGCCATCTGGGGGCCAGACCGGGGCGGCAGGATGCGGCGGCTCGGCAGCGGGTTCCTGCTCGCGGTCCTGCCGCAGGAAGAGGACAGGCCGGTGGCCTGCGTGCTCACCAACGCACACGTGATCGGCGGCAGGCCGCCGGGCCCCGTCGCTATCCCGAACCCGACCTCCGCCCGAATCCGCTTCGAGGGCGCGGCAGCGGACGCCGGCCAGCGGGAGCACCGCGTGGCGGAGATCCTCTGGAGCTCGCCGGTCGGCCGGCACGACGCGACGCTGCTGCGGCTGGACCCGCCGGTGCCTGAGGAGATCCAGCCTCTGCCCGCCGCCTCGGCCCTGCCGGATCCCGAAGGCGCGGCGCAGCTCTTCGTCATCGGCCACCCGCTGGGCGACGAGCTGTCCTTCTCCTTCCAGGACAACCGGCTGCTGGACCACGACGGCCCGCCCGCGACGGCCCCGCTGCGGCCGGGCGTGGCGCTGCTGCACTACCGCACGCCGACCGAGCCCGGCAGTTCCGGCAGCCCGGTCTTCGTGGAGCAGCGCTGGCGCGCGGTCGCGCTGCACCACGCCGGCACGGCCTCAATGCGGCGGCTGAACGGCAAGACGGGCACCTACGAGGCGAACGAGGGCGTCGGGCTCGCCTCGATTGCGGCGGCGCTGCTCGCGGAAAAGGGGCACCGGCTGCTGCTGGACGAGGAACCGGAGGAGTAGGAACGCAGGGGGACGCGATGAATGACGAGATGACGACCCGTGGCTTTGTCAGGTTGATGCTCGCTAAGTGCGGTGGCGCAAGGCCATTTCCAACACATCCCGCGACGGCACCCCGATCCCCCGATCAGTGGGATTTGGTATTACCTTCTTGTGGCCTGCTCAGCCGATGAAAGTTTGCCACCTGTCACTGTCGGTCCACATGTCCGATGAGTGGGCGGTCAGAACCACAGATAGGGTCACCGACTGAAAGGTCGTAGATGCGAGTAAGCGTGGAGAGATCTCGGTCAGGAAGTGCCGTGAGTGCCGCGCAGGCCACTTCCGCGACATTACCCTGAGGAACGCTTACTGCCCACAAACGGACCACTCCGTCCACCGTGTCAGTCGAAGATGCGCTAGCTACGCGCGTACTGGTGCGGTTGAATGTGGCTTTGGAGACAGACTCCGAATGCCAGATCGGCGCAGTAACCGACCTTCCCGTGTTTGCGTCCCAAATCCTCACGCTGCGATCGTGGGAGGCGGTCAGGATACGCTTCCCATCTGAACTAAATGAAGCGCTGCTTATGACATCGTCGTGCCGCATCGAGGCGCCGACCTGCTCCCCGCTCTGCACACTTCGGAGCCACAATGTGCGTCCATCAACCGCAAGGAAGAGTTTTCCGTCCGGACTAAACGCGACGTCACCCGAACCGCCACTCTCCCGGTTCGCCCAAAGCGGCCCTAACGGGCGTCCCGTTTGAGAATCCCATAGCCGGCCTCCCTCAAGGGAACCCGTCCCGATCAGCAGACCGCTCGGACTGAATACGGCAGTCCTGATCCAGGGCTGCCGTATTGGAGGGACTACCAACTCGCCGGTTGCAGCGTTCCATAAACGGACAGCCCCGTCGTCAGCCTCCGTGGCCGTTAGCACTTGGGTTCCATCTGGGCTGAAGTTTGCGATGCGAATACTACCTTCGTGCACCATAGGAGTAGTCACAGGCGTAAGTGTCTCAACGTTCCATACTCTTGCGTTGTTGTCCCCTGACACAACCAACACCCTCGCGCCATCCACACTGAATTCCGCAAATTCAACATCTTCTTGCCCTGGCAACAAACCCACCAGTTCGCCAGTTTCGGTCTTCCACAGACGCGCCCGACCAAACGATGCTGTCAATAATCTTTTGCTATCGGGACTAAAGATTGCGTAACCGACCCCTCCCTCGTGCTGCATAACTCCGCCCAATGGGCGTCCCGATTGAAAATCCCATAGATGCGTCGGGCCGCCGTCCAACATCATGAGCAGGAGGCGCCCATCCGGACTGAACAAGGATCTGTTTCCGACCGCGTCTGAACGAATGCGCCCAGGAATGGCTCGGCCACTGGCTGCATCCAAGAGCGCCGATGGCGCCCGACCTGACGTCGCGACTAGCGTTCTTTCATCGAGACTGAATACAATGCTGGACAAATCCGGCACTAGCATGGGCTTACCTAGCGGCCTTGCCGCGGACAGGTGCCACATGCGGACACTACCGTTCAGTGTAACCGTAATTGCGCGTGTCCCGTCCTGATTGAACTTGGCATTCAGCACCACCTCGTCATGCCGCAGAGGCGAACTGGCTCGCTGCCCTGCCCAAGCATCCCATAATTGTGCCGTGCGGTCCTCCGCCGCCGTCAGGATCTGCCCGCCATCGGGGCTAAATTCTGCATTCGTGATCCGGCCTGCATGCTGAATTAATTGGCCGAGCGGTTGGCCTGCGCTTACGGACCAGAGCCTTGCCGTCTGGCCCGCTATCGCCAAAATTCGGCTGCCATCCGGGCTGATAGCAACGCTCTCGACGTTCGCGCCTAAGTCAATTGCGTCTCGTGTTTCCTGTCCGCTTACGACGTCCCAGAGCCGCAGCCTTCCCCCTGAAGAGAATGTCAGTATCCGCGTGCCGGTTGGATCGAACGCAGCATGCCGCAAAGCATTCTCCTGCAAGATGCGGTGCCCCAGCGGGCGCCCGCTTCCTGCATCCCAGAGTTGACTCGCGTTGCCGGTCCTTGTCAGCACCAGCGTGCCGTCCGAGTTGAATACCGCGCCGTCCGCGCCCCACATCGGCTCACCTACTGGATGTCCCGTGTCGACATCCCAAAGCCGCACCATACTTTGCGCTGACAAGGTAAGCGCTCTTTTGCCATCTCGGCTGAAGACAACAGCAGTGACACTGCCGCCGTGCATTACCGTTACCGCCAATGGAGTGGTTGAATGTCGCCCGACAGAAACAGACATCGGCACCGCAACAGTTATCGGCGGTCCGAGCGGTTGCCGCTCCGCCACACTCCAGAATTGCATCGTGCCATTTTCTAAGCCAACTAATATTTTTGCGCTGTCATAACTAAATGCGGCGTCTGTAATCCGTGCTTCCTGTTCTATAGGCTCACCAAGCGGATTTCTGGTGATGGGATTCCAAAGCTGCAGTCTGCGTTCGGTATAGGTAAGTATGCGACTATCATCAGGACTAAATATCGCTTTGCCCAACATAGAAGCCGGCTGTCCCGCGAGCGGAGCATCGAATGCGCCACTCAGAGCAGAACCAAGCGCATCGAGCGCGGCGCCCCGCATGGGACGAGTATCGCCTACGCTTCTCGGCAAAGCCGAAAGCGCCAATTTAGCTGCATCCGTGTGCCGTCCGCGAAGGCTTGCTGCTTGGGATAAGGCAACCAAGGCCTGCCTTTCGTTCGCAACAGCCAGATTGCGCTGCTGCACCGCTAAATAGGCGAGGCTACCCAACCCCGCGCTCACGCCCAACATGATTACTAGTGCGAGCCGTATCCAGCGCCCCCGACGGCGGCGCTCCTCGCGACGCAGCAGCGGCATGTGCTCAAGAGGGATATCGTAAAGCGCAGCCAGGATTTTTGCGAAGCCGTCGTCCAGCTGCTCGGCACGGCGAGGAGAGAGCCAGCTCCACGGCGTGTAAGCGCGCAGATCAACCCAATCCCAGCTTCGCGAGATGGCGCCAAGCATGCCTGGAAGGCGGTCCTCGGGCGCGCCTGGGCCGAGAATGACTATGATTCGATGTGGATCCCGGAATGCCTCCCAGAAGGTCTCAATCTCGCGCTCAACCCAATTCTGCGAGCCGTCGCGTCGCTCGAACGCGTCAGGAGTCGAAATAACAATGAGCAATTGTGATGCCTTCAGGCCGGGAACGATTTGCCGGAACCAGAAATCGTCATTTGCTCTTGAAAAAGCTGTGTCGAGGAATAGCTCTCGCGGTCCTAGAAGCCGCTTCTTAGCTTGGTCGGGCAGCCGGGCGAGGAGCTCCTCGGGAGCCTTGTAGCGTTTCACCTTATGGCGCAGCCAAAGTGCTAAAGGCGTCGCTCGGAGGCGGCGGTAAGACAGAAATCCGTCGAACGTGCTCTGCGCAACGGCTGGAACCCGAGGCGCTCCCGCGTGGTGGGATGGCAACGGCGGTCCGGCCAGAGGTCTGATTGTATTGCTCATAGCGAACGGTCCTACCCGGGGGCCAACCATACCGGATCGACCAGCTGTGAGCCACGCTCTGATGTGCGCAGTCAATGCATTCTGGCGCGCGACATCGCCCGCCTTCGATGGCGGGACCAAGATGGCCGCGTAGGGGAGGAGGCGGACCCTATGGACGTGGGTGATCATGCTCTGATCAGCGGATTGGATACCGCATCTCCGCTTATGCTTCCCGGAGCTTCCCGATCTTACTGCGGGCGTCGGCATGGCCGGCCACAAAGCGTCTGGACTTGCTCCGGAAAAGTGGAGGGTTCCTGATGAGGGAAGGAGAACTTTATGGCGCAACAAGGACGGTTTGTGAACGAGTTTGATGACGAAGCGGTCCGCTTGACCTAAACCCGCAGAAGCGATCCGCCGGTAGTGTGAGGCCGGCGAGCCGTGGAGGGTTTTGAGGGTCCTTCCGCGTTCTCGGTGCAGGGGCACGGGTGCGTCGACCTTGTTCATGCTGCTTCCAGAACTCCAAGGCGGGGCCGGGGCTTGGGATAGCGATCAGAAGCCTTCGGATTCTACCCAGGCCGAGCCAGCGCGCTAAGTTCGACGGGCTGCTAGTCTCTGACAGAAGCGACCAGGAGGGTCCAACATGCCGGCATTTATCAGCCATAGTCAGAAGGATGAGGCGATCTATAGTGCTTTATGCATGGCGCTTGATGCGGCCGAGATTGTTCGGTGGGATCCATTAAAGATGTCGCCCGGCAGATCATTGGCCGATCAACTACAACAAGCTATACAGCGCTGCGAGGTCTGCATTTTCATAGCCACGCGACGTTCTATAGAATCGACCTGGTGCTTGGCTGAACTCGGAGCTTTTTGGGGAGCTGGCAAGCGAGTACTCATTTTCCTCGCGGATCCAGACTTAACTGAGGCTGTCCTTCCTCCCCAATTCAAGGGAAATTTGAGGGTCGAAAATGCCGGCAAGCTGGTGGATGCCACGAGGGAAGCGATAGCCAGTCACAGTGTCACAAATTCATTAGCATACGATTTTTTCCGCACTTCCGGAAGCTATGGGAGTGATGCGGATTGGACGAGCTTGATTGAGGGCACTTTTGAACAGTTCGACATTCTTGGGGTCACTCTGCGGTCGTGGAGAGACATGAACAACTCGGAGGAGATCTTCCTCAGAAAGGCTGAACAAAACTGCCGGATCAGGATTCTGCTAATGGACAAAGACAACGACCTGTTAAAAGGTCTTCTACTCGGAAGGAAACCTATTCGGTCCGTGCAAAACGATATCGATGAGAGTTTAAGTTATTATACCGATCTCGCGAAAAAAAACCCGAACATCAGCGTTCGGCAGGTCCGCAAAGGGATGCCTCACTTTTTTCTGACCAAAACCGATTTATCTGCTGTGATAATTCTGTACACGTCCTCCCTCGATTGGGGAAACGGCCCAACATGGCGCTGTCACGCCAAAACCGACTTGTATAATGTGGCCGCCAAGGAGTTTGATTATCTTTGGGAAGTTGGCACAAACCCGGCTTGAACTTGCAGAGGTGGTTTTCAGAATATGCCTGCGAGGCGGTCCGCAACCAGGAATATGCATGCGGCCTGGAGCAGCGACTGTATGACGAGGCCGAGGTGGTCGTAGCGCAGGGCGAGGCGCTTATTTTCCAGCAGCCAGGCATTGCTGAGGTGACACGGCGAAAGTGGTCCGGCTCTGGTGTTATAAGACCTCGCATGAGGTCTCTCTTGTCAACGCTGCAATCGGTGCCTTCGGGCTGCTGCCTGAACTGGTGAACGTCGAGGCGGAGCTTCATACCTGACGAGCTTCGCTCGCTAATCTCGCATCCGGAGGGACAACGTCCCCGCCAGGGTCCGGCATCCGGACCAGCGAAGCTCCAAGGGGATGGTGCCATTCTGTGCGGCGGAGCGCGGGGCGCCCGTTGTCTCATTCAGCAGCCATCACCTCGACCCTACCAGGGCAGCCGGTACGACCAGCCCCAATGGGAGTTGCAGGCCGTCAGGCGGCCTTGGCTACGGTGCCCTCCGGAACAAGGCCCTGGGTGGCGAACCGCCACAGCGCAACGAGCAGCTTCCGGGCGAGTGCGACGACGAGCACCTTGCGTATGCGCCAGCCCGCCTCCCCGAGCCGCTGGCTGAGCCATGTGGCGAGGCTGCTACCAGGTTGGTAGCGGAGCCAGAGCCTGGCAAGCTCGACCACCGCTGTTCGCAGCCGACGATTGCGGCCTTCGTGATGCCCTGCGCCCGTTCAATACCGCCGCTGGCGAAGGGCGTGCCGACTAAGCTCGAGTTTGGCCATTTTCCCGGGCTGAGGCGGCGGAGCGGGTGAGTGGCTGGGCTGGGGCGTCCCCGCCAAAGGACAGCCGCCATGCCACGCCTGCCGGCCCGCTTCGCCGCGGTGATCCTATGCTTCGCGCCGCTCTTCCGCCATCGGAGTTGGTGGCACGCCGTGGTGTTGCTGATCGGGGCCAACCGTTGGCGTTCGGAGCACTGCTCCATAGGCGCCAACTTTAGGGCTGGAACCCGGGATCAGCCTGTGATGGCTGATGGTGATGCAGTCTGCATCTTCCCACCTACTGGACACGCCATGGTCTGATCTGGCTGCAA
>JAESFM010000065.1_pt1 | contig 56914 bp, 40 predicted proteins | sample 9266171 | NCBI WGS metagenome assembly JAESFM01 (sample SAMN14505069, study PRJNA617099) | algae metagenome | isolation source: Hassallia sp. WJT32-NPBG1 and co-occurring heterotrophs from well developed... | place: USA: Mojave Desert, Joshua Tree National Park, California | collected 2006-06-22 | reverse complement strand
AGCCCTGTGAATTTTTGCATTAATGTTCTGTGCGGACTGATTGCTTATTCTCATCAGCCTCAGAAGCCTAGCCTTCGTCTTGAATGGCTTTTGCCTGCATCTGCTTAACCCGAACTCAGGTTAACTATCTTCCCTCAATTACACCTATATTTGCAAAAGTGAGATGCTCCCGTTTACAACCGCCTTATTCTTTGTTCTGGCGGCAAGTAGAAAAAGACGCAGTGCCCTATTGTGTAGAAAACAATATTTCTATCGTTGCTTATTCACCTTTAGCGCAAGGATTATTAACAGGTAAATTTGGGGCAGATCATAAATTTGATCCCCAAGATAATCGTGCTAAAAATAAATTATTTCAGGGCGAAAATTACCAACGCGCTCAACAAGCTTTAGATAAATTGCGCCCGATCGCCGATCGCCACAATTGTAGTTTAGCTCAGTTAGCATTGGCTTGGTTAATTGCCCAACCTCAAGCCCAGGCGATCGCAGGTGCGCGAAACTCAGAACAAGCGATCGCTAATGCCAAAGCTGCGGACGTGAAACTGTCTGAAGATGAACTTCAAGAAATCGATGCGATCGGACGCATTGTCACCGACCATTTAGACGAGAGTTCAGTTATGTGGAACTGGTAAGAATAGCGCATAGGGTATTGGGCATTTTTTAAGAGGGGGAAAGGGGAAAGGAATAAAAAAACTTTCTTTTCTTCCCTTTACCCTTTACCCTTTACCCTTTAACCTTTTCCCCTCATCAAATGCCCCATGCCCATTGCCCAATTCTTAAAAGTTGAAACCTACTCCCAAGAGCAGTCCAACATCAGTTTGGTCGAGAAAAGCTGCATTCACTGCACCTGTTGCGGTAAATCGAGAACCTAAAGGAACATCTATACCACCAGTCAGCAGTAAACCAAAATCTGCATCATCACTAGCTTCAATAGCTAGCCCAGCACCTACGTAAGGAGATATTGCAAATGTTTGCCCTGCCGCATCTGCTGTTCTGGGTATCAGGTCTAAAGTGACAGGAAGCAGAATACTTGTATCATCGCCAAACACCGCTGATGGACGCACTGAGAAGTTGCGTGTCAGTCCAAGTTTGCTAATTACGGCAAAGTTAGGTTCGCTCAAAGCTGAATCACCACCAAGACCAATGTTACCAGCAACTCCAACGTAGCTGGAACCGCCGCGAGTAGCTGTACCGGGGGAAATTTCATTGTTCAGCTGACTGATATTAACATCGGGTGGGATAAGAACTTCGTTAATCGCGTAAATCACACCGTTGCTCGTTTGAACCGGCTGGATCACCCTAGTATTGTTGACTGTAATTTGATTGCTAGCGCTATCGAGTTGAACATTTACAGGTTGGTTTGCAAGGGTTGTTGCTTGCCCCGCCGTGGTTACTTGACCGTTGACGACGTGGTATGTCAAAATCCGTCTCAGCGTTTCTCTGTTGCGCGGTTCTAGTAACCTTTGCAGAGTCTCTTGAGGTAAAGCTGCAAATGCCTCATCAGTAGGCGCAAAGACTGTATAGGGACCTGTTCCTTGCAAAGTTTCTGTTAAACCTGCTGCTTGGAGTGCAGTAGTCAGAGTTGAAAACGAAGTATTAGACCCAGCAAAGGCAACGATGTTGCTAGATGTTGTGGTTGCAGTGCTGGTTCCATTTCCTGTTGTGGTTGTACCTGTACCTGTTTGAGTGCCGCTACCGCTTCCGGCTACAATATAGTTAGCTGCGGGGAGGTTGCTGGCAATAGGTTGTAGTTGTCCCTGTCTGACTAAAGCTTGATATAAAATTGCTGCTGCTTCCGCACGAGTCAGAGCTCCCTGCGGATTCAATACTTTCAACTCTGGATAGTTAACAACTAAGTTAGCTTGAGTTGCCGCAGCGACATTATTAACAGCGTAAGCCGGAATTTCTGACGCATCTGAGTAGTAAGTACTAAGCACATTTGTTGTCGTATCCCCAGCATTCAAACCCAAACCGCTAGTCAATGCAACGATCGCCTGAACTTTGGGAATTTGCTGATTTGGCAAAAACAAGTTATTCGGATATCCTGATAGAAATCCGGTTTCATAAGCTTCCTGAATTGCCGAAGCAGCCCAGTAGTTAGCTGGAACATCTCTAAATCCACCTTGACTTAACTGTCGTGTGGGGTTTTGATTAAAAGCTTTTTGAATCATCGCCGCAAATTGAGCGCGGGTAACAGGTTGATCCGGCTTGAATGTACCATCAGTAAAGCCGCTGATTACGTTTCTTTGAGCTAAAGCTTGAATAAATGGAGTCGCCCAGTAATCAGATGATACATCACGAAAGTTTGTGGTTGTTTGAGTTTGGGTTGGGGTTTGCGTTGGGGTCTGCTGATTTTGAGTATCGCTTGGTGTCTGAATTTGATTTTGAGTTGGCGTTTGATCTTGAGTATCACTTGGGGTAGTCTGAGCAGAAGCGATCGCGCCAATTGTCATCGGCGTAATTGTACCAGTTATCATGCTGATAGCTAAGAAAGCTGCCCTTGCTGATGACCAACGAAATAAACTAAACATAATAATCTCCTCAAAGATAATTTCTATACTGAGCAAAAATGAAAAACCCTGATTTTGAGACTACCTAATTTTGAGACTAAGTAGGCAAAATTTTACACATTAATAGAATCAGTAAAGCTAAGGTCAGGTAATACGAGATTGAGAGTTTACACGTTAGAACAGCAATCAACTCGTTGTCATCAATCTAGAGAATCATCAGAACTAAGACTTTTAACTGATGAAAGCTAATCTCAACCTCTATTTATGTGATACCTCTTTTGAAAGTAGAAAACATCTATCGCAAGCTAGTATTTTAATACGGCAAAAACAAGAGCTTAGATGTTATTATTGACTGTTTTTGGCGTTTTTAAAGATTTTTTGCCTCACGCAGAGGAGGACACTTAGCTGCGGGGGTGGAGGAGTTTGAGCAACTTGTCCGTTCGCAGAGTCGCAGAGAAAGAGTGCAGTTATGCTCGCTTAGAAGACCACTGTTTGCGTGTCTACGTGAGTAAATAATTAATTTGTATCTTGAGAAAGATGTATCAAAAATAAAATAATGACATTCTCTAACAGAAAGTGCAATTTCTGAGGAGAAAAATTATCTCTTAAATAAACCTAAGGTCAAATGCCATAAAATTGCCATCTATCTATATTAGATAAAGAGCCGCGAAAGTTATATAATTTACGCTTGCAGAAACTCGATGCTAAAAGTAAGCCAAAATAATTTGCTGTATAGTAGCATTTCACTCCTCGGTGTGGCATTAGTCCTGAGACTGACATTGCCGATAAAGCCTCATATGGAGCTTGCTGTTTTTGCGGCGTTATATGTAGCGATCGCCATTATTGCTTGGTATAGTGGCAGAAAAGCCCTTTCCCTAGCTAATGCCGAAAGTCAAAGACAGGCAGAAGATCAACTGCGGCAAAGCTATGAACGCCTAGAATTCCTCGCTAATGCAACCAGTCGGCTTGGCACAAGCTTAGATTATAAAACAACTATCGCGAGTGTAGCAAAGCTCGCAGTGCCGTTTATTGCGGATATCTGCGTCGTCGATTTAATTGAAACAGAGTTAGCAGCGTCACAAAATCGTGTCGCAGTCGCGCATGTTGAGCCGGTGAAAGAACAATTATTGATAGAGCTTAGTAATAAATATCCTTACATCCTTAATCAAAATAGCTTTATATCCAAAGTTGTAAGCGATCGCATTCCCTATCTAATTTCTGAAGTTACAGAATCTATAATTTTACAACACGCTCAAGATGCCGAACATTTGCGGTTGTTGAAAGAATTAGGAAATTTGTCCTCTTTGATGATAGTGCCATTGATAGCACGGGGGCAAGTTTTGGGGGTAATCACCTTTGGCACAACTCAAGCCGACGGTCGAACTTATACATCTGACGACCTAGCTTTTGCTGAGGATTTAGCGCGGATCATTGCCTTAGCTATAGACAACGCTCGACTTGCTCAGAAAACTCAACAAGCAGAACAGCGAAACGATGAATTTTTAGCGTTTTTAGATGCTTGCACCAGTAGTGCCCCGATTGGACTTGCCTTTTTAGATCAACAAGGGCATTATATTCGCATTAATGATGCCCTTGCTAATATTTACCACATCAACGCTTCAGAACACTTAGGCAAGACAGTTTTGGATACTTTACCTCCTGAGTTGGCATCAGTAGTAGATACGAAAATTAAGCAGGTGCTAGAAACTCAAGAGCCAATATTAAATGTGGAAGAAAGTGGCAAATTACCGCAAATGTCCTGTATTTCTAATTACTACCCAGTGCGTTCAGAGTTAGGAGAGATTTTAGGGGTAGGGATGGCAGTGCTGGATATTAGCGAACGCAAACAAGCTGAAGCAGCTCTTTACCAGCAAGAGCAAGAATTTAAAGCACTGGTAGAGAATGTACCAGATATTATAGTTCGTTTGGATCGAGATTTACGTTATTTGTATGCGTGTCCAACCGTTGAACAAATAACCACAATTTTGCCCGCAGCTTTTGTTGGTAAAACAAACAACGAATTAGGCTTTCCCAAACAAATGTGTACCCTTTGGCAGGAGAAATTAGAAATGGTTTTTTCTACTGGGATAGCACATAAGTTCGAGTTTGAAATTCCGACATTTAATGATGGCACACATTATTATGAATCTCGACTCATCCCAGAATTCAGCCAAGATAACTCGATTAATTCAATTCTGGGCATTGTCCGCGACATGACAGAATATAAGCGGGCAGAACAAGCTTTGCGCCAAAGTGAAGAAAGATTCCGCGAACTGGCAGAAAACATTCAAGATGTCTTTTGGATGTTCAATCCCATAAAGCGACAGTTTCTTTATGTTAGTCCGGCATACCAAGAAATTTGGGGATACTCTTGTGAAAGCCTTTACGCCAACCATCAGCAGTGGTTTGAGGTGATTCATGCCGACGATCGCGAACGAGTGCGTAAGGCTTGTTTTGACTCTGAGTTAAAAGAAGGATTTAATCAAGAGTATCGCATTATCCGCCCAGATAACTCAATTTCTTGGATACGCGATCGCGCTTGTGCAATTAAAAACGAATCTGGGGAAATTTATCGGCTTGCTGGTATTGCCGAAGACATCACCGAACAAAAAGAATCTCAAGAAACCATCGCCATACTTAATCGCAATTTACAACGCCGCGCTCACGAATTACAAACTTTATTTGATGTCATTCCCATAGCCATTGGTATTTCAGTTGACTCCGAAAGCCATAACATTACCGTAAATCCGGCATATGCACAAATTCTCAACATTCCTAAATATGCAAATGCCTCCATAACTCCCCCAGAAAATACTTCCTTACCTGCCTACAAAATATACCGTCACGGTCAACAATTATCACATAATGAACTGCCATTGCAAATAGCCTCAACTCGCGGTACAGAAGTTAGGGATGCAGAAATTGATATTGTCCGTGCCGATGGGGCAGTATTTAACTTGTTTGGTTATGCTTCACCTTTGTTTGACGAACAAGGAAAGCCTAGAGGTGCAGTCAGTGCATTTATAGATATTAGCGATCGCAAGCGTAACGAAGCAATATTGCGCGACAGTGAAGAACGCGTGCGAATGGCAACCACAGCTGCGGAATTAGGCATGTGGTTTTGGCATCTTCCCACAAACGAATTAAGTTGGACTCCCAAGTGTACCGAGTTGTTCGGACTGCCTGCAAATAACCCGATGGGCTATGATATTTTTCTAAGTTGCCTCCATCCAGAAGATCGCGATCGCACTCAACAAGCAATAAAACATGCCTTAAAAGAAAACGTCGAGTATGATACCGAATACCGCGTCATCTGGTCAGATAATAGCATTCATTGGATTGCCGCTAAAGGTCGAGCCTTTCACGATGGGGCAGGTAATCCAGTGCGGATGATGGGTACTGTCCAAGATATCACCAAACGCAAACAAGCCGAGGCAGAACGAATTGAGTTATTAGAGCGAGAAAAAGCCGCTCGTGCTGAAGCAGAAGGAGCAAATCGCATCAAAGATGAGTTTCTTGCCGTATTATCTCATGAATTGCGAACACCTCTCAATCCCATCCTTGGTTGGGCAAAACTTCTACGCAAACGCAAATTTGACCAAACCGCTACAGACAAGGCTTTAGAAACAATTGAGCGCAATGCTAAACTTCAAGCGCAACTAGTTGAAGACTTACTCGATGTCTCGCGAATTTTACGCGGCAAACTCAGCTTAAATATATGCCCTGTCAACTTAGCAACCACCATAGAATCTGCAATCGAAACAGTCCGCTTATCTGCACAAGCTAAATCAATCGAGATTAAAACTATACTCGATCCCAATGTTGGGCGGGTTTCTGGAGATTCAAACCGTCTGCAACAAGTTATCTGGAATTTACTTTCTAACGCTATCAAGTTTACCCCCCCAGGTGGATGCGTGGAAATTAGATTGTCATCGGGAATGGGGCATTGGGCATGGGGCATTGGGCATGGGGGACAAGGAGACAAGGAGAATAACTCTTCTTTCCCCTCATCTCCCCCATCTCCCTCATCTTTCCCATCCTCCCCTCTCCCCACTCCCCCCAGTGCCCAAATAACAGTTAGAGACACAGGTAAAGGCATCGATCCTGATTTTCTCCCTTATGTATTTGACTACTTTCGGCAGGCTGACAGCAGCACTACCCGCAGATTTGGCGGTTTGGGATTGGGACTGGCAATTGTCCGCCACATCATAGAATTGCATGGTGGTACAATTTGGGTAGAGAGCCTTGGTGAGGGACAGGGAGCAACATTTACTATCCAACTACCCTTAATAAAAAGTCCTGAATCGAACATACCAAGTTTTGAGTCGGAAGCTTCAAATTCAGTACGTAGCATTGACTCAGCACTCTCTGGTGTGCGAGTTTTAGTTGTAGACGATGACGCAGATATGCGTGAATACCTCGCTTGCGTCTTGCAGCAGTCGGGAGCAGAAGTAGCGGTTGTGACATCCGCATCTGAGGCACTGGATGCATTACAAAAAACCCAGCCAGATGTACTTTTGAGCGATATTGGAATGCCAAATATGGATGGTTATATGCTGCTACGACAAATCAGAAGCTTAGAAGCCGAAAACGGAGGAGAAATTAAAGCGATCGCCTTAACCGCTTATGCCGCAGAATACGATCGCAAACTTGCACGCGCTGCCGGATTTGAAATGCATATACCCAAGCCTGTTGAACCAGAACGCTTAATTGAAGCGTTGAGTAAATGCGGCATAGGGCATAGGGCATAGGGCATGGGGCATTGGGAATGGGGAATGCAAATAATTCTATTAGAATATAACCCGCATCAAAAATCGAGCGTCTTTAATTCCCATTGCCCATTGCCCATTGCCCAATGCCCAATGCCCACTTCTACCCACAGAAGGAGGATAAAACCTGAACCATAGATAAATGCATAAAAAGCTTGACTTATTGTAAGGTAAACGTAATTTAACAAAATTTATTATTTTAGATTACAGTGTTGCAAAATGTACCTTACTCGCTCCCAAATCAAGTTTTATGGGATTGCTATTCTAGCCGTAGTCTTGGCATTAGTGATGATACTAATGTTAAATCCTTTGCTGGCGATGACTCACAGCTATATTTTGCTATTTCTTGGGGCAGTGATGCTAAGTGCTTGGTATGGTGGTATGGTGCCAGGATTGCTAGCGACTTGCTTGTGTGTAATTGTTAGCGGCTATTTCTTTGTTTTTGCTAGCGAGTCACTCCACGTTGATTTGGCGAATATTACACGGTTGAGCTTGTTTTCGTTGCAAGGGACACTCATCAGTGTATTATGTGGGGCGCTACATAAGTATAAGACAGAAGCTCAAATGAGTATGCGATCGCTCGCTAGCAGCGAACACCGTTGTCATTTTATTCTAGATACTACGAGTGAAGGAATTTGCATTCTTGACGCGCAAGCGCGAACAGAATATGTAAATCAAAGTTTAGCGCAGATGTTTGGCTACACTCGCGAGGAAATGTTGCAGCGTTCCATCTTTGATTTTATTGATGAGTCGCTTCATGCAGAAGCTAAACAACACATCGAACAACGTCAACGAGGAATTAAACAGCAATTTGATTTTCGCTTTTTACGTCATGATAAATCAGATTTGTGGGCGATCGCCTCTATTAATCCTATTTTAAATCAGGAAAATGAGTTTCTTGGCTCATTAATTATGCTAACTGATATTAGCAAACGCAAGCAAACCGAAGAGGCTTTGATTGTAGCAGAAATGCGATTTGCCAGTTTAGCAGAGAATGTACCAGGAGTAATTTGTCAATATCGTCAAGATCCCAAAGGGATAGGCGAATTTCTTTATATTAGTTCGGGTTGCAGCGAGCTTTATGAAATTGACTCCGAAAAAATTAGGCAAAATCCTCAATTAGCTTGGCAACTAATTCATCCCCAAGATTTTAAAGATTTCAGACAATCCTTGATCGATTATGCTGCCACAGGAAAACAATGGCGGCATGAGTGGCGAATTATTACACCTTCGGGCAAAATAAAATGGTTACAAGGAACTGCTCGCTCGCAACTACAACCAGATAAAACCGTTTTTTGGAATGGAGTAGTCCTAGATATTACCGAACTGCAAGCAGCGCTACGCGAACGCGAGCGCACTGAAGCCAAGTTTAGACGAATATTTGAGTCTAACATGATTGGGATGAAATTTTGGGCAGGCAATGGCGAAATTACATTAGCCAATCAAGCATATTTTAATATTATTGGTTACACCCAAGAAGATTTACAAACAGGTCGTTTGAAATTGTCAAAAATAACACCACCAGAATATCAATTGCAAGAAGAGCAAACTAGAGCGGAAATTCTTCAACAGGGTACTTGTACTCCCTACGAAAAAGAATACATACGCAAAGATGGTTCGCGAGTTCCGGTGTTGATTGGTGGAGCCAGATTAGATGATGGTAGTGATGGTGGGGTTTGCTTTGTTGTCGATATAAGCGATCGCAAATTATTAGAAAATCAACTTCGGCAACAAGCAGCGGAATTAGAGAGCGCAAATCGTGCCAAAGACCAATTTTTAGCTGTTCTTTCTCACGAACTGCGTACTCCATTAACCTCAATTTTAGGCTGGACACAGATATTTCTAACTCGCAACTTGAATGAAAAAAACAAAACTGTAGGGTTGGAAACAATCGAGCGGAATGCTCGCTTGCAAAAACAACTAATTGAAGATTTACTAGATATATCACGGATTTTGCAAGGTAAACTGCGTCTAAATGTTTGCCCGATGAATTTGGTGAACGTAATAGAAGGTGCAATCAGAAGCCTGCGATCGTCTGCTGAGGAAAAATCAATTAGTTTAGAGTTTGCAATCGCTCCCAATCACCAAGGGGAAAATGCAGATTATCAGTTTCCGCCAATCAATGAAAGTGCAGACTTATTAGAAAACGATGGCAACCTTACCCAGGTAAATTTTGAATCTCGTTACACAGAATATCTACCCACTTTAAAATTACCAGAAACACAAGCCGCAACACCCAGCCCATCTGATGAAAATCCGCATTTAACACATAAAGCCAAACTCGCATCTCAATTTAAAAGTTCCAAATTCTGGGTTTGCGGTGACTCCAACCGTTTGCAGCAAGTAGTGTATAACCTCCTCTCAAATGCTATCAGGTTCACACCAAAAGAAGGACGCATAGAAATTACCCTATCAGTGCAGATGGGCAATGAGGGACAAGGAGACTTCTTGGAGACACGGGGACAAAAAGAGCAATTCTTTTCCCCCCATCCCCCCCTCCCCCCATCCCCCCCTCTTTCCGTCGCTTATGCTCAAATTACAGTCAAGGATACAGGTATAGGAATAAGTCAGGAATTTCTGCCTTATGTATTTGATCGCTTTCGTCAAGCTGATAGCAGTATCACCCGCAAATTTGGCGGATTAGGTGTTGGATTAGCGATCGTCCGTCATATCGTCGAAATGCATGGGGGAACCGTGACCGCTCAAAGTCCCGGTGAAGGGCAAGGAGCAACCTTCACGGTCAATTTACCACTTTTATCAGATACAACTAAGGATTAAGGACTGTTTTTAAACTTCCCACACCACCGAACAAGAGCTTTCGTTAAAAAAACGGTGGGTTAATTTTTGCAAGTCGATGCATTCGTAATGCAAGCCGATGCATTAACATAACAAGTCGATGCATTAACATAACAAGCCGATGCATTAACATAACGAGTCGATGCATTAACATAACAAGCCGATGCATTAACATAACGAGTCGATGCATTAACATAACAAGCCGATGCATTAACATAACGAGTCGATGCATTAACATAACGAGTCGATGCATTAACATAACGAGCCGATGCATTCGTAATGCAAGCCGACGCATTAGACATCTCCGGAAAAGATGTAGATTTGATGCAGCTAGGCGATTATTTAGTTAGCAGACAGTGTAGCAAGTCGTTGGAATGCGGATGGTGCTGGACTATTTGCGAGGTGCTGGCGTATCACCTCGGCACACGCAGGCGGACTTAACAACGAGGTATCGACTTCAAGGTCATAGATGCCAGGGATGTGGACTTCACGTTGCCATAACTGAACCGGACGTGGCACCGGGGAGTCGGCTGCACTTACCACGTTCCACCCCGTGTTTTGTCGTCTTTCCATAATTATCTCGATGGGGCAGCGAACGCCTACGAACAAGACCGGCAATCCGTTTAAACGGCGGGCACTATCAGCCAGAATGCCCCGCTTCGCTGCGTATGCGTCATGGTGTCCCACATCAACCACGACATTCAGTCCCAAGCGGCTGTGGGCGGCTATGGATTCATACATGGCGCTGTACAGAATGGGAACGAGGGGTTCAATGTCCTGGCGTTCTCCCCCTGGTCGTAGACCGATCCCAGGCAGGTATCGTGCAGGAGTCATTTGCATAAACCTATCGACACCCAAGTTCATCCATAAGCCATCAAACGTCTCCTGAATCACTGCGACAATGCTCGACTTCCCTGAACGCGGGGTACCATTCAGGATGATAATCTGTCCTAGCTTCTGTGTCTGTCCCATGATTAATCCTGGCATACTTAAATATATATTTGAAAATCTGCCCAATTCCCAATGCCCAATACCAATTCCCAATCCCCCACCCCCCCATAAATCCCCCCTTAGGGAGAAGCATTTAAATACTTGCAACTAACACACTGGAGCTAAGTGATTGATGCTGAATAAAATGGAAAGCCAAAATCTGCCACCTGATTCACAAGTTGGACGTATTTTAGTTGTTGATGATACACCTGACAACTTATTCTTGATTGAGACCGTTTTGCAGGCAGAAGGATATCAAGTAGAAGTTGCTGATAATGGGCTGGATGCTCTTTCCATGATTGAAGCAGCACCTCCACATTTGCTGCTGTTGGATGTGATGATGCCAGGAATGCATGGTTATGAAGTGGTTCGATGCATTCGGCAAAACAGTAATTTACCTTTTATTCCAATTATCTTGATTACAGGTTGCGAACAACTAGATACATCTGAGCAATTCAATGACACAGTAGAGGGTTTTATCTGTAAGCCAATTGACTTTGATGAATTGCTCAACCAGGTAAGCAACATTTTAGCAATGAAAGATTCTTCACCTAACCCCTTTGCAAATCAGCGATTAGCAAGTTAATTCTCTCGGCAACATCAGCTTTGCCTTCTGCTTGGGCATCACGCAGAAAAATATCTATAATAAACCAGCGACACAAATCACTATCTATCTTCACTAAATTTAAGATAACGTCGTTAATCACCTCTGTCATCAAGTAGTCCGGCAGACGATGCAACTCGTCTCGAATCATCAACAGATCATCAAGTTCTTGCGTTTGATTCGCCATCACCACAGACTTGACTACAGCTTCGACTAAATTGTTTAAATGAGGTTTCAGACCTTTCAAGTCTTCGTCCTGGGGATGGTCTTCCAAGTTTATTCCTCCTTAGGGGGGGACCAGGGGGGCAGAGGATTTTTGATACTCTCAGCCCTAAAGGCACTGAGATTCTTGGGTCGTGGGGATACCAATGTATTTACCCTCACCAAGCATCTTGACCGTGTATCCCACGGCTGCAAGTCCTCGTTGACAGACTATCTGTGCGGCTGCCACATCTCGGTCGGTGGTGTATCCGCAGTTTGTACAAACATGAACACGTTCAGAAAGCGTTTTTTTCCCTGTTTCTGTTTGGCAGTGTGGACAAATCTGGCTTGTCTTTCTGCTATTAACTTTCTGGAAATAGACTCCACGCTTAAAGCAACATTGCTCAAGGATTTGAAAAAATTGTCCCCATCCAGCATCCAAGCAATGCTTGCCCAACATCCCACGAGATAGCCCAACAAGATTTAAGTCCTCAACAAATATTGTTTGAGATTGGTCGCAAAGTTGATGAGCTATTTTCCAATGAAAGTTCTTTCTTGTATTAGCAATGTGTTCATGCAAGGAAGCCACTTTGTATTGAGCCTTACGCCAATTACTAGATCCCAGTTTCTTGCGACTAACTCTTTTTTGTAGCAATTTAAGCTTACGTTGGAGGTCTACAAAAAACTTGGGGCGCTTGACGTTTAGCCCGTTGGATGTAGCTACAAAATTAGTTAGACCTACATCCACTCCCATCGCTTCACCATGAGGCGTTGGAGATGGTGCAGACACATCCCATTCAAGGGTCAACATGATGTACCACCCCGAAGCACGTTTAACGATACGAGCCTGCTTTAACTTTCCACCTTCAGGTACTGGTCTAGATGATCGAAAAATCACCCAACCAATTTTAGGTAGTTTGATCTGGTGAGACCACTTGGCACGGGGATTTTCCTTGTGCCAACGCAAAGAACCCGAAGGGTCGTCGTCTAAGTCTTCTTGCTTCATTTGCGGGAATACAAAAGAACGCATCGCACCCGGTTTTTTGAACCTGGGAAAGCCGTGATTTTGTTCCCACATTGAGACAAAAGCTTTTTCTAACCTTATCAAGGTTTGTTGCAGTACTTGTGACTGAACGCGACGAAGTTCGGGTATTTCCTTTTTAGCTTCTGTGAGCGACCTACTTTGATGGTAATAGGTAGGTCTAGGAGCGTCCGCGCTTATGATGTATTCAGAATGCAGCGAACAAGCCTTAATTTGACAGCTACGAGATTTAAACCAAGCTTTGCGTTCTGACAACGCATAGTTGTATACTTTGCGATTGATTTCTAACCAATCTTCAAAGATTGCCTTCTCGCGATTGTTTGGTTTAAGTTTAAACTCGTAAGTCAAAGTTAGCATCGCTTTTCCTCCTTAACTACATTATACAATGCATTTATAAAGGTTCGGGACGCTTTTTAAATACAAAGATGAATGCGGTTAAAACCGCACGAGTCGCTTATATCTCAGCCCTAAAGGGACTGAGTTTTACGTTTACCGAGTGCTTCTATAATTTATATCTATCACAGTAGGTGAAAAACAGCTTTGTAACTTGCTGTTGTTGAAATTAAATTTCTAGGTTGAATCTTTAGGTAAATTATCGAAAAATCATAACGCCCAAACTAAAATTAAACATAGTTGCGTAGTACCTATATTTTATCATCTACCTTAGGAGAGATTATTTATGAGTTTGCCTCTACCTGAGGTAGAAGCGGATATTGGCTTTTAATTGGATAATGCTGAATATATTACTTTCGGTATTAGCCAGTAGTATGGCATCAGGGTATTTGCTTGCTATCTAACTTGGAATCTCATTAGTGGAAAAGCTAACAAAAAATATTTATTAAAAATAAAGCGATGACAACTACACAAGTAGCAAACGATACAGAGAATCTTGACCTAAAGCAACTTTTAAGAACTTTAGCAGAGGTGAAGAAAGGAAATTTTTCTGCACGGATGCCGCTGGATCATACTGGTATAGGAGGAAAAATCGCTGACACCCTCAACGATATCATCGATATGAATGAGCGGATGGCGGCTGAGTTAGAACGCGTCAGCAATGTTGTTGGTAAAGAAGGAAAAATTAACGAACGGGCAACGCTGGGAAATGCTAAAGGTTCTTGGAAAGCTGCGGTTGAGTCAGTTAACACCTTAGTTACAGACTTGGTGCAACCGACAGCGGAAACAGCGCGAGTAATTCGGGCAGTGGCTAATGGAGATTTATCGCAAGCGATCGCCACCGAAACTGAAGGTAGACCTTTGCAAGGGGAGTTTCTGCAAACTGCCCAAATTGTCAATAAAATGGTAGATCAACTCAACTCCTTTGCCTCGGAAGTAACGCGGGTAGCGCGAGAAGTGGGAACCGAAGGAAAATTGGGTGTACAAGCACAAGTGCCAGGTGTAGCGGGAACCTGGAAAGACTTAACCGATAGTGTAAACTTGATGGCGGGCAACTTGACCGATCAAGTGCGGAATATTGCGGAAGTGACAACCGCAGTTGCTAACGGTGACTTGTCGAAGAAAATCACCGTCAATGTCAAAGGCGAAATTTTAGACTTGAAAAACACCATCAACACGATGGTAGATCAACTTAACTCCTTTGCGTCGGAAGTAACGCGGGTAGCAAGGGAAGTGGGAACCGAAGGCAAGTTGGGAGTACAAGCTGATGTGCGCGGTGTCGCGGGAACTTGGAAAGACCTGACTGACAGTGTAAACTCGATGGCAGGCAATTTGACAGCACAGGTGCGGAATATTGCAGAAGTGACAACGGCGGTAGCAAATGGTGACTTGTCGAAGAAAATCACCGTCAACGTCAAAGGCGAAATTTTAGACTTGAAAAACACCGTCAACACGATGGTGGATCAGCTTAACTCCTTTGCTAGTGAAGTAACGCGGGTAGCAAGGGAGGTGGGGGCAGAAGGCAAACTCGGCGGACAAGCAGAAGTTAGAGGTGTAGCGGGTACGTGGAAAGACTTAACTGAATCGGTTAACTTTATGGCAGGAAGTTTAACCGCTCAAGTGCGTAACATTGCGGAAGTGACAACCGCAGTCGCTAACGGTGACTTATCGAAGAAAATCACTGTAGATGTCAAAGGGGAAATTTTGGAGTTGAAAAACACCATCAATACGATGGTGGATCAGCTTAATTCCTTCGCGTCGGAAGTAACGCGGGTAGCGCGGGAGGTGGGAACCGAAGGTAAATTGGGGGCACAAGCACAAGTTCCCGGTGTGGCAGGAACTTGGAAAGATTTGACGGATAATGTCAACTTGATGGCAGGCAATTTGACTGGACAGGTGCGTAATATTGCCGAAGTTGCCACAGCGATCGCTAAAGGGGATCTTTCCAAAAAAATCACCGTTGATGTCAAAGGGGAAATTTTGGAGTTAAAAAACACCATCAATATCATGGTGGATCAACTTAACTCCTTCGCGTCGGAAGTAACGCGGGTAGCGCGGGAAGTCGGTTCCGAAGGAAAACTCGGCGGACAAGCAGATGTGCGCGGTGTCGCGGGGACGTGGAAAGACTTAACCGATAGTGTAAACTTCATGGCGGGTAGTTTGACTTCCCAAGTGCGAAATATCGCCGAAGTGACAACGGCAGTAGCAAATGGTGACTTGTCGAAGAAAATCACCGTTGATGTGAAAGGAGAAATTTTAGAGTTGAAAAATACCGTCAACACGATGGTAGATCAACTTAACTCCTTTTCTAGTGAAGTAACGCGGGTAGCGCGAGAGGTGGGTTCCGAAGGTAAGTTAGGCGTACAAGCCGAAGTGCGGGGAGTTGCGGGGACGTGGAAAGACTTAACCGACAGTGTAAACTTCATGGCGGGTAGTTTGACTGCACAAGTGCGAAACATCGCGGAAGTGACAACCGCAGTGGCAAACGGTGACTTGTCGAAGAAAATCACCGTAGATGTGAAAGGGGAAATTTTAGAGTTGAAAAACACCATCAATACAATGGTGGATCAACTTAACTCCTTTGCCTCGGAAGTGACGCGGGTTGTTAGGGAAGTGGGAACCGAAGGTAAACTCGGTGTGCAAGCATATGTGCGGGGTGTCGCCGGAATTTGGAAAGATTTGACTGATAATGTCAACTTAATGGCAGGCAACCTCACCGGACAAGTGCGAAACATAGCCGAAGTTGCGGGTGCGATCGCTAATGGTAATTTATCCAAAAAAATCACCGTAGATGTGAAAGGGGAAATTTTAGAGTTGAAAAACACCATCAACACGATGGTAGATCAACTGAGTTCCTTTGCATCAGAAGTAACTAGAGTAGCGCGAGAAGTCGGCACCGAAGGAAAATTAGGCGGTCAAGCCCAAGTTACAGGTGTAGCGGGCATTTGGAAAGATTTGACCGACAATGTCAACTCGATGGCAGGCAACTTGACAGCGCAGGTGCGAGGTATCGCTAAAGTCGTTACGGCAGTAGCTAACGGTGACTTAAAACGCAAACTGATGTTAGATGCCCAAGGAGAAATCGAAACGTTAGCTGATACGATTAACGAAATGATTGATACCTTGGCAACCTTCGCTGATCAGGTGACAACAGTAGCGCGAGAAGTGGGAAGTGAAGGTAAATTAGGCGGACAGGCAAAGGTTCCTGGTGCATCAGGATTGTGGCGCGACTTAACAGACAACGTAAACGAACTAGCAGCGAATTTAACAACTCAAGTACGAGCGATCGCCGAAGTAGCGATCGGTGTAACCAAAGGAGATTTAACGCGATCGATTTCCGTGGAAGCGCAAGGAGAGGTGGCAATCCTCAAAGACAACATCAACCAAATGATCGCCAATTTGCGCGAAACAACCCAGAAAAACACCGAACAAGATTGGCTGAAAACCAACTTGGCGAGGTTTACCCGGATGTTGCAAGGACAACGGGATTTAGAAACAGTCACCAAATTGATTTTGTCAGAACTGGCGCCCTTGGTCTCGGCTCAACACGGTGTGTTCTTCATGATGGAAGTCGCTGAGAATCACCCATCCTTCCTGAAACTTCTCAGCAGCTACGCTTACCGCGAACGCAAAAATTTATCAAATCGTTTTCACTTGGGCGAAGGTTTGGTAGGACAATGCGCTTTAGAAAAAGAGCGAATTCTCTTAACTCATGTCCCGCAAGAATATATTACAATTAGTTCCGGTTTGGGCGAAGCTTCGCCGATGAATGTGGTTGTCTTGCCTGTATTGTTTGAAGGACAAGTCACCGCAGTGATTGAACTGGCATCAATGCACCGCTTTAGTGAAATTCACCTGACTTTCTTAGACCAACTTACAGAAAGTATAGCGATCGTCTTGAACACGATCGCAGCGAGTATGCGGACGGAAGAGTTACTCAAACAGTCGCAATCTCTCACAGAAGAACTGCAAAGTCAGCAAAAAGAACTTACCGACACCAACAAACGATTAGAACAACAAGCACAATCTCTCAAAGCTTCTGAAGACTTGCTAAAACGCCAACAAGAACAATTGCAGCAAACTAACGAAGAGTTAGAAGAAAAAGCCGAACTTTTGGCAGTGCAAAACCGAGAAGTAGAACGGAAGAATCGAGAAATCGAGCAAGCGCGTCAAGCCATAGAAGAAAAAGCCGAACAATTGGCGATGACATCTAAATACAAGTCGCAGTTTTTGGCGAATATGTCCCACGAATTGCGGACACCTCTAAACAGTTTACTTATTCTCGCCCGACTGCTGGCAGATAACACCGAAGGCAACTTAACCCAAAAGCAAGTTGAATACAGCTACACGATTTACTCTGCTGGTAACGATTTGCTGGGATTAATTAATGACATCCTTGATTTGGCAAAAATCGAGTCAGGTACAATGTCGGTGGAAATCGAAGAAACTTTATTTAGCGACTTGCAAAGCCATATAGAAGGCACTTTCCACTCAATTGCCCAAGATAAAAACTTAGAGTTCCGGCTTAACTTTGACGATCGCCTACCCCGCGCTATCTACACCGACACCAAGCGACTGCAACAAGTTCTGAAAAACCTGCTGTCAAACGCTTTCAAATTTACAGAACAAGGTCACGTAAGTTTAAGTGTATCAGTAGCCAGCCAGGGTTGGAGCGCCGATGCTGAAGTTCTTAACCGCACCGGACGAGCGATCGCCTTTGCAGTTTCCGACACCGGTATTGGTATCGCATCCGACAAACAGCAAGTCATTTTTGAAGCCTTCCAGCAAGCAGATGGCAAAACCAATCGCAAGTATGGTGGCACAGGTTTGGGCTTGTCGATTAGCCGAGAAATTGCCCGCTTACTCGGTGGCGAAATTCGCTTAATCAGCGAACTTGGTAAAGGCAGCACCTTCATTCTTTATTTGCCACAAACCTACTATCCCTCAGTAGAAGTGACAAAAAGACACGGAGACATCGATACAAGGGCAATCGGGCAGTGGGACACAAGGAGACACCCAGACAGAGAGACACCCAGACGACTTGCGGCAATTTCTCCCCCATCTCCCCCATCTCCCCCTCTCCCACTCCCCCACTCTCCCAATCCCCCACTCTCCCAATCCCCCACTCCTACACTCGCCACATTAAGCGAACAAGCGATCGCAGATGATCGGCAAAATATTCAAAGTGGCGATCGCACTCTTTTGATTATTGAAGATGACCTCAATTTCGCCCGCATTCTCCTGGATATGGCACGGGAACAGGGTTTTAAAGGGTTGATGGCATCCCGTGGCGATGTCGGTTTAACAATGGCGCGAGAGTACAATCCGACGGCGATTATGCTCGATATTCACCTGCCCGTGATGGATGGCTGGACAATACTAGATCGCTTGAAACACGATCCCAGCACTCGACATATTCCCGTCCACATCATGACATCTGATGAAGGACAAGCTCGCAGTTTACAACAAGGGGCGATCGCCTTTTTGCAAAAACCCGTTAGCAGTGAAGCACTTTCCAAAGCTTTAAGCGATATTAAGCAATTTGTCGAACGTCCGGTTAAAAACCTGCTAATTGTCGAAGATGACGACATCCAACGCAATAGCATAGCCGAACTGATTGGCAATAGTGATGTCGCTAGCACAGGTGTGGATACTGGTGCAGCAGCACTCGCGGCACTAAAATCTGGTCACTTTGACTGCGTAGTGCTGGATTTAGGGCTACCCGATATGAGCGGAATTGAGTTGATCGAGCAGATTAAAGAAGAACCAAACTTAAATCATTTGCCGATCATTATCTACACCGGCAAAGATTTGACACACCACGAAGAAACTGAGCTGCAACGAATTTCTAACACCATCATCGTCAAAGATGTGCGATCGCCCGAACGACTTTTAGACGAAACCGCTTTATTTTTGCATCGCGTGCAAGCGAATCTACCCGCAGAGCAACAAAGGATGCTACAACAGGTACGGCATCAAGATCCACTGCTGGCAGGTAAAAAAGTCCTCATAGTCGATGATGACGTGCGGAATATCTTTGCCCTGACTAGTTTGCTAGAACGTTACCAAATGGAAATTCTTTACGCGGAAAATGGCAGAGACGGCATTACCATGCTGGAAAATAACCCAGACACTAACATTGTATTGATGGACGTGATGATGCCAGAAATGGACGGTTACGAAACAATGCAAGTTATTCGGCGATTAAGTGAATTTCAAAATTTACCGATGATCGCTTTAACTGCAAAAGCAATGAAAGGCGATCGCGAAAAATGTATTTCCGCCGGTGCGAGCGACTACATCACCAAACCTGTTGATACCGAACAATTGCTCTCACTACTCAGAGTTTGGCTGTATCGGTAAGTAGGTAATTGGGCATGGGGCATGGGGCATCGGGCATCGGGCATTGGGGAGCCAGTGCGTTGCAGAGGTTCCCTGCGTTGTTCGCCTTGGTCTCCGTAAGGAGAGGCAACTGGCGTCATTGGGCATGGGAGAAAAAGAAAAGCTTTTATTCCTTTTCCCAATCATAGCCAGGTGCTACAACTTTATCGGGACGTTTTCCTATGGCACGTTTGTGGGGGAAGTTTCCCCCACAAAGCGAAGAAGTGGAAGCGGAGGAACATAACCTGCCTCTTTTTTTCCCTCTTCAAATTCCATTGCCCATTGCCCATTGCCCATTGCCCATTGCCCATTGCCCATTGCCCAATTCCCATTCCCTAATTTCCAGTCTCCCCAGATTCGAGAGAATGTTAAAAAAGTTTACGATTAGTAGCAAAATAGGAGCAAGTTTCGCAGTAAGCCTAGTATCTTTTGCTGCTATTGGTCTACTAATTTACCGAAGTGCGACAGAAACAGTAAAGACTAGCCGTTGGCAAACTCACACCTACCAAGTACTCAAAAACCTGGAAAGTTTTCTTTCTACCATTAAGGATGCCGAAACCGGACAGCGGGGTTATTTGATTACTGGGTCGGAAAATTACTTAGAACCGTATAATACAGCGATTCCACTAATTGATAAAAAAATTACTGAGCTACGGAAACTGACCGCAGATAACCCTAGTCAACAGCTACGGCTTGATACTGTAGAGTCTCTCACACAGAAAAGAATCGCCAGACTCAAGGAAGTTATTGACATTCGCCGTCAACGCCCAGCAGGTGTTTCTCAAGCAATTGTCATTGACCAAGGCAAGAGCATCATGGATGATATTCGGCGTGTGGTTTCGGAGCTTCAGACAGAAGAATTGAGGTTATTGAAACTACGTTCAGCTGCATCTGATGAAGCTACAAGGCAAATGACTTACAGCATTGCCTTTGGTATCCCACTTTATTTAGTTCTCTTAACATTAATCGGCTTTTTTCTCAATCGCAACATTTCTCGACCGCTTGAAGAAGTCTCTAGCGTTGCAGAGAAAATTGCTGCTGGAAATCTAGACACCAGTCTACCTGCTGGCAATCGTCGCGACGAAATAGGTGTGTTGGCACAGACATTTAACAAAATGATTGCCAACTTGCGCTTAACAACTCGCCAAACAGCAGAACAAGACTGGTTAAAAACTAACTTAGCGAAATTCAGCCGGATTTTGCAAGGACAACGGAACTTGGAGGCTGTTTCTCAACTTATTTTGAGAGAACTGGCTCCTTTAGTCTCGGCTCATCATGGAGTATTTTACTTCATGACAACACAGGAGGAAAAGCCTAGTTTAATACTTTTGGGGACTTACGCTTATCGAGAACGTAAGCATTTAGCAAACCGTTTTCAATTGGGTGAAGGTTTGGTAGGGCAATGCGCTTTGGAAAAAGAGCGAATTTTGCTAACAGAAGTACCTTCAGACTATATTAAAATCAATTCTGGGCTTGGGGAAGCAGCCCCAATGAATATTATTGTCCTACCTGCTGTGTATGAAAAGCGAGTATTAGCTGTGATTGAACTTGCTTCATTCCAGCGTTTTAGTGATATTAATCTAACTTTTCTCGACGAACTCAGCGTAACTATTGGTATCGTCCTCAATAATATTACTGCCTATCAACGTACCGAAGAATTGCTTCAGCAGTCGCAATTGCTCACCGAAGAGTTAACAACTCAGCAAGAAGAACTTCTAGAAAGTAATCAACGCTTGGAAGAACAAGCAGAAACATTACAAAAATCTGATAAATTATTGCGACAGCAACAGCAAGATTTACAACAAAGCTACGAAGAGTTACAACAACTCAACGAAGAATTAGAAGAAAAAACCGAGTTACTAGCTCAACAAAAGCAAGAAGTAGAATACAAAAATCGCGAAGTAGAGCAAGCACGCCTAAATTTAGAAGAAAAAGCCGCACAATTAGCCACCACTTCTAAATACAAGTCGCAATTTTTGGCAAACATGTCCCACGAGTTAAGAACACCATTAAATAGTTTACTGATATTAGCGCAAGTATTATCTGATAATAAAGAAGGGAATTTGACCCCAAGGCAGATGGAATATAGCCAAACTATCTATTCTGCCGGCAACGATTTGCTATCGCTAATTAATGAAATTCTCGACCTAGCAAAAATAGAGTCGGGAACAATGGAAGTAGAACTAAAAGAAACTTTCTTCAGCGAATTGCAAAGATATGTAGAATGGACTTTTCGTACCATTGCTGAAGATAAAAATGTAGATTTTCGCGTTCACTTTGATGAACAACTACCCCGCACCATCAACACAGATGCAAAGCGTCTTCAACAGTTGCTAAATAACTTGTTGGCAAATGCTTTTAAATTTACCGAACAAGGTTATGTAAGTTTACGTGTTTCAGTTGTAACTGAAGGCTGGAGTCGCGACCAACAAAGTCTTAACAATGCTGAATGTGTGATAGCCTTTGCAGTCAGTGATACTGGTATTGGCATTTCCCCAGAAAAACAGCAGGTGATTTTTGAAGCTTTTCAACAAGCAGATGGCACAACTAGCCGTAAATACGGCGGTACAGGTTTGGGCTTATCTATTAGCCGACAAATTGCCGAGTTATTAGGTGGCGAAATTCGCTTGGTCAGTCAACTTGATCTAGGTAGCACCTTCACCCTCTACCTACCCCAAACATATTCTTTATTAGTACAGGAGTCACGGAGACACGGAGGCAGGGAGAGTGGGGGACAAGGAGACAACGGGAGCCACATGAAAGCTGCGGAGGTCACGAGCGTTGAGCAAAGTAGAGTGACAAGGGGACAAGAGGACAAGGAGAATAATTCTTTCCCCCATCTCCCTCCCTCCCCCACTCCCGTTGCCACTCTCACCGAGTCGGCAATTGAAGACGATCGCCAAAATATTCAAAGTGGCGATCGCACTCTTTTAATTATTGAAGATGACTTGAACTTTGCCAAAATATTGCTCGATTTGGCACGCGAACAAAACTTTAAAGCTTTGGTGGCTTCTCGTGGTGATGTCGGTTTAGCAATGGCACGAGAATTTCAGCCTACTGCCATTATGTTGGATATCCGTTTACCCGTGATGGATGGTTGGACTGTACTCGACCGTTTGAAGCACGACCCCAACACCAGGCACATCCCAATTCACATTATGACAGTTGAAGAAGGGCAAAAACGAAGTCTGCAACAAGGAGCGATCGCCTATTTGCAAAAACCCATCAGCAGCGAAGCACTTTTTTACGCTTTGAGAGATATCAAGACATTTGTCGAACGACCAGTGAAAAACCTGCTCGTAGTAGAAGACAATGAATTACAACGTCGCAGCATAGTTGAGTTAATTGGTAACGGAGATGTGGTGATTACTGCCGTTGGGACAGCTACAGAAGCTTTGGCAGTACTCAATACTACTCACTTTGATTGCTTAGTATTGGATTTGGGATTGCCTGATATGAATGGTTTTGAGTTAATCGAGCGAATTAAGCAACAACCAAATCTTGGTTATTTACCCATCATTATTTATACTGGCAAAGAACTAACATATCAAGAAGAAACAGAACTACGCCACATTTCTGACACTATCATTGTTAAAGATGCGCGTTCCCCAGAACGATTATTAGACGAAACATCGCTGTTTTTACATCGTCTTCAGTCAAATTTACCAATTTCCCAACAGTTATTATTAGAACAGCTACGCCAAAGCGACCCCGTACTAGCGGGTAAGAAAGTTTTAATTGTTGACGATGACATGCGGAACATTTTCGCCCTGACTAGTTTGCTAGAGCCTTATCAAATGGAAATTCTTTATGCTGAAAACGGTAGAGACGGCATCACCATGCTACAAAACAATTCTGATATTAATGTCGTCTTAATGGATGTGATGATGCCAGGAATGGACGGTTATGAAACAATGCGTGCTATTCGCTCCCTTGATCAATTTAAAAATCTACCAATGATTGCCCTCACAGCAAAAGCCATGAAAGGCGATCGCGAAAAATGCATTGATGCCGGCGCTTCCGACTACATCGCTAAACCCGTTGATACCGAGCAATTGCTCTCACTACTAAGAGTCTGGCTGTATCGATAAGGATCTGGGCAATGGGCATTGGGCGTGGGGCATGGGGCATGGGGCATGGGGCATAGGGCATGGGGCATGGGGCATGAAAGAATGCTATTAGAATAGAACGCGCATTAAAAATTGAGCGTCTTTAATTCCCATTGCCCATTGCCCATTGCCCATTGCCCATTGCCCATTGCCCATTGCCCATTGCCCATTGCCCATTGCCCCATGCCCCATGTCCCCCAAAAACCCTAACGAACTCGAAGACATTGAAACTCAGCTACTACTGGAGGGAGTATATCGCTATTACGGCTTTGACTTTCGTAATTATGCAATGGCTTCTCTCAAACGTCGTATCTGGAATACGATTCGCGCAGAAAAGCTAACTAGTGTCTCTGGACTTCAAGAAAGGGTTTTGCACGACCCCGCTTGTATGGAACGCTTTTTGTTGGGTCTTTCGGTGAATGTCACCGCCATGTTTCGCGATCCAAGTTTTTATATTGCTTTTAGAAATAAAGCCGTTCCCCTTTTGCGTACCTATCCCTTTATTCGTATTTGGCACGCTGGATGCTCTACGGGTGAAGAAGTTTATTCGATGGCAATTCTCCTATTAGAAGAAGGATTGTATCACCGTTGCCGCATCTACGCTACTGATATGAATGAAGCGGTGTTACGCAAAGCTAAAGCTGGTATTTTTTCTTTGCATTTGATGCAAGAATATACCCAACTTTACCTGCGTTCGGGTGGTAAAGAATCATTTTCCAAATATTATACGGCTGGATATGATGGTGCAATTTTCCACTCTTTTTTGAAAGAAAATATCGTATTTTCACCGCATAATTTGGTAACAGATGCTTCTTTCAATGAATTCAACGTTATTCTCTGTCGCAATGTTTTAATTTACTTTAACAAAGAACTCCAAGACCAAGTTCACAAGCTGCTATATGGAAGTTTAAAGATGTTCGGAGTTTTGGGATTGGGGAAACAGGAAACGTTGATGAGCTCACCTTACGAAAACTTTTATGAGGAGTTAGCGGCTCAAGAAAGGCTTTACCGGAGGGTGGAATGATGAAATTTGATATTACTGTAATTGGTGCATCTTGGGGCGGATTACAAGCGATGGAGATGATTTTGGGAAGCCTACCGAAAAACTTGGCGATCGCCATCGCTGTTGCCCAACATCGCCACAAAGACTCAGAAGGTGAATTGATGAACTGTTTGCAAAGGTGTAGTTTGTTACCAATAGTAGAAGTGACAGACAAACAAGCGATCGCTCCCGGACAAATTTACCTAGCACCAGCAGATTATCATTTATTAGTAGAACCCGGTCACTTTGCTCTCTCAACCGAAGCACCCGTTGTTTATGCCCGTCCCTCTATTGATGTCCTATTTGAATCTACGGCTGATGCTTATGGAGAGCGAGCAATTGGCGTGATTCTCACAGGGTCTAGTCAAGATGGAGCACAAGGACTGGCAAAAATCAAGGCATACGGTGGTTTCCCAATTGTTCAAGAACCAACCACGGCTGTTAGTCGTATAATGCCAGATGCGGCAATTGCAGCAGTAGTTTCAGCAACAATTTTGCCTCTACCAGAAATCGCTCCTTTCTTGGTTAATCTTTGTTCTTCCTCTTTTTTAAGTTCTAATTCAGGATAAAGGAAAGTTGGGTTGTAGCATCTTAATAATAAGAAATTTACAATTTTGTAATTTTAATTGATTATGCAGTTGGCACCAAAAGTAAACATCCTCTTAATAGACGACCATCCAGAGAATTTGATTGCTTTAGAAGCAATCTTAGAAGGGCTGGATCAGAATTTAGTGAAAGCTTATTCTGGTGCAGAAGCTCTCCGGTGCTTGTTACATCAAGACTTTGCCGTAATATTACTAGATGTGCAGATGCCGGAAATGGATGGGTTTGAGACAGCAACCTTAATTCGGCAAAGAGAGCGATCGCGCAACACACCGATAATTTTTCTTACTGCCTTTGGTATTAACGATACCATGCTGTTTAAAGGCTATACCTTAGGCGCAGTAGACTATCTGTCGAAGCCGATTGACTCGGTTATCTTAAAATCTAAGGTAATCGTGTTTGTCGAACTGTTCAAAAAAACACTGGAAGTAAAGCGACAAGCTGCCGAACTGGCTAGCATTAACTCTGAACTTAGACAAAGTGAAGAGAAATTTCGTGCCTTGAGTGCTTGCTCTCCGATTGCGATTTTTTTAACCGATATACAAGGGAAATTTACTTATACAAATCCCAATTGCCAAGCATTTTATAACTTCCAACTTGATGAAAGTTGGGAGGAAGGTTGGGCAAAATGCATTTATACAGAAGATCGCGATCGCGTCCTTGCCGATTGGTCGCGTTCTATTCGTTGCGGACAGACATACTCAGATGAATTTCGTATTTGCCACCCGAATAATGCTTTGTGTTGGGTTCATGTCCGCACATCGGTAATGTATTCCGATAAAAGGGAATTAATAGGATACGTTGGCACCATTGAAGATATCACAGAACGCAAACAGGCGGAAATAGTGCGCGAACAAATGATTCGCGAACAAGCAGCACGGGCACAAGCTGAAGCCGCTAATCGCATGAAAGATGAGTTTTTAGCGATCGTTTCTCACGAACTTCGTACCCCCCTCACCTCGATACTAGGTTGGTCGAAACAGTTGCTTACAAGAAAATTTGACACCACAACCATAAATCGTGCCCTAACAACAATCGAACGCAACGCTCAATCTCAAGCGCAACTGATTGAAGATATCCTGGACGTGTCAAAAATTATCCGGGGAAAGTTACAGTTGCAATTAAAAACAGTAAATCTAGTTACTTTAATTGAAACACTACTGGAAACTGTACGCCCGCAAGCCGAGGCTAAAGCCATTCAATTAGAAAGTATATTCGATCCGCAAGTACAAATTGTTTGTGGTGACGGGCAACGTCTGCGGCAAGTTATTGGAAACTTGCTCTCGAATGCAATCAAGTTTACTTCCAAAGCTGGACGAGTTGAAATAAAATTGTCGATGAAAATTGACGATGGGCAATCGGCAATCGGCAATGGAAAACAAGGGGGACAAAAAGGACAAGAAGGACAAGCTTTTTCTTCCTTGTCTTCCTTGTCCCCCCGCACTCCCCCACACCACGCTTCCCCCACTCCTTCCACTTACGCCCAAATTACAGTTACTGATACAGGAATTGGCATTAATCCTGACTTTATTCCTTACGTTTTTGACCGCTTTCGGCAAGCAGATAGTTCTTCCACCCGCTCTTATGGCGGGCTGGGGTTAGGATTAACAATTGCTCGTCACCTAGTAGAATTGCATAATGGCAAGATTTATGCTCACAGCGAAGGCGAGGGTAAAGGTGCAACCTTTACAGTTGATTTACCGTTACCAAAAGCAAATCAGTTAATGGTCGAATCTCCGATAGAAAATAATGCAAATGCCCAAGAAAATTTACCCTGCCTCGATAATGTCCGAGTCTTAGTTGTAGAGGACAATATCGACAGCCGTGACTTTCTCAAAATGGCGTTGGAAGAATCTAAAGCCAAAGTTACGGCTGTAGGATCAGTAAGTGAAGCGATAGAATGCTTAAAACGAGATCATTTTGATGTCTTGATGAGCGATATAGGAATGCCGGGAGAAGATGGTTATCAGTTAATTAGTCAAGTGCGAGATCTAGAGCAAAAAAATGGTAGAAAAATTCCTGCGATCGCTCTGACTGCATACACCAGAATAGAAGATAAAATGCAAGCACTTGAAGCCGGGTTTCAAAAGCATCTTGGAAAACCAATAGAACCAAATGAGTTGGTGAAAATTGTTGCAGAACTTGTAAATTTATAAAAAATGCCTTTAAACTTCGCTATACACGGTGTCTGCCCCAAGGCTTAATCAGCAAACTCACGCCAACAGCCCAAGCCACAGAAGCCGTCCAGCCTGCCAAAATATCGCTGGGATAGTGGACTCCCAAGTACAACCGCGTCCAGCCAATGGCTAATATAAACAGACTTCCGGCAATTATAACCAGCCAGCACCAACGGCTACCCCAAGTTAAAATTACTAAGGCTGCCACTAAAGTCATACTCGACATAGCATGACCGCTGGGGAATCCGTAGTCAAACTCTGGTGCAGGTGACTCCCACAAATGAGGACGCACTCGATGCAGCAAAATTTTCGCTGTTCGGTTGATGATGATGCTGCCTAACAGCGTGGTAATCAAGTAGATTAGCGATCGCCACCGACGACGAATAAATAAAGCGATCGTAACCACAAAAGCAACCGGAAACACACCCCAAAATACGCCCAATTTAGTGAAAGTGCTAGCAAAAACATCAAGTTGAGGTTGAGCGGTGGAGTGAATTGCTAACAAAATCGGCACATCCCACCGAAAGCCACCTTCGTTTTCCCAAACATCTTCCGCTAGTTCCCCAAAAACTTGTAAGGGTAAATAGACTCCTATTAATAAAAGCAGCAAAGACCGACGATGAGTAACGATCAGCCGCTTAAAAAAAGTTAAGAAAGACTGAAGATGTTTCCAATTAAAGTTTGAAATTCTCGGCATTCTTGTACCATAAGCTTGTCAAAAACGTTGTAAATGCTAGCCGCAGCATCATTTAAACCGAGTTTGAGTAGAGTACCCCGTAATACCATTTCACTTTAAGGTTGATAAATACAGCAGAATTCAGGAGTCAGAAGTCAGAAGTAAAAACGGGTTTATGTCTGGGTTTTAGACCTTACTCTTTGTACTTCAGTTACTTCCAATGTGCTGTATAGGGAACCTGGCGAAGCTGGGGAGGTAAATTTTATCAGGATTTTTGTAAAACTGTATAAGTTAACTTTAGCTGGTTTTAGCTTTTGAGCCAAAGTGATTTTTCACCAACGCTAGCGTGCGAGGGTGCGTCTAGTTATACACTTAAAAAGAAAACAATTAACGCAATGGTTAGTCCAATAGCGAAAAACATACCATGTTCAACTTTTTTTAAAGCGGGTAACGCGATTCGAACGCGCGACATTCACCTTGGCAAGGTGACGCTCTACCACTGAGCTATACCCGCAACTTGCATACAAATACTATAATTTCACATAAACAACGGTTTGTCAATACCTTAATTAGTCAAAAGTCCATAGTTTGTTAACTATTGACTCTTGACTATTAACTTGCTTAGACGTGTTCTCCTGACTCGGCGGCAAATTCACCTAAGCTAGCACTTTTAAAAGACGGAGGCAGAGACTGGGAGTTGCGATATGGCTCTGCCAGGTTAGAGCGCAAATTCCGCATGAGGCTACCCATTTCCAAGGCACTCATGGCGTATTCCCAACCCAAATTACTCTTAATACCTGCCCTTTCTAAAGCTTGTTGCATCGTGTCCGTTGTCAAAACGCCAAAAACTACCGGAACGCCAGTTTGAAAGGCAGCTGCGGCAATACCTTTAGCGACTTCAGAGGATACGAAATCAAAATGAGGCGTTTGCCCTCGGATAACAGCACCCAGACAAATGACTGCATCATATCTTTGAGAAAGCGCCAGCTGACGAGCCACTACTGGCACTTCAAAACTGCCGGGAACCCAAACATAATCCACCTGAGTTCCTTGAGGATTGACATCTACGCCGTGGCGTTTCAAGCAATCTTGACAGCCCTCTAGCAGCTTACTGGTAACGAGGTCATTGAATCGACCAATAACCACTGCAAACCGCAAAGGTTCTGTCTGAGTAAAAGTTCCCTCGAAAACTGCCATAACTGCCTCTTAATCAATCAACTATACATATCAGCCAATATACATTTCTTATTTAAAAGTAGAGGAGCAGGAAAGACTTAGAAATTAGAAGATGAGAGAGTTGGGAGATGGGGAAGATAAGGGAAACAAACTCCCCCTGCCTCCTTGTCCCTCTTGTCTCCTTGTCTCCTTGTCCCCTTGTCTTGCTCTGCTCCGCAAATGTTTATACTATTTCCCAGGGTAGGCTAGTAGTCGTCTATACCACAAAAAAGTTTAGTATACCAACTAAAAAGACCAGGGCAAACCAGACTCCAGAACCGATCCAAAGTAGCTTTTTAGACTCACCCCAACTTTGCGGAGTGGCATAAGCTACGGGAACGCCAACAACCATGACAAACGACAACGCAACCAGCGCGACCAATGCAGATTGGAATATAATGGTCATTTTTCCTTCTCACTCTTACAGCTAAATACTAAAGATACAATATCTTAAAGGGCAACATTTAAGGTTTTTCCCCACTTTTAAGCTAGCAGAAATTGTAACCATTTAGTCCAAAGTCCAAAGTCCAAAGCCAAGAGTCCAAAGTCTAAAGATTGACCATTGACTATTGACTATCGACTATTGACTATTGACTCTTAACTCTTAACTCTTAACTATGGACTTAATTCTTTGCCACACTACAGCTGATTTTGATGCATTAGGAGCAGCAGTGGGGCTAACGCGCCTACTACCAGGAAGCTTGATTGTGCTGACTGGGGGTTCTCATCCACCTGTAAGGGATTTTTTGGCGTTGCATAAAGATGAATATCCGTTGATTGAACGGCGTTCGGTCAATGCGGAAAAAATTCGCTCTATAAGTGTTGTCGATACGCAACAACGCGATCGCCTGGGTAAAGCTGCTGAATGGTTAGATCTACCCAACTTAAAAGAAATCATAGTTTATGACCATCACATAGCGCAAGAATCAGATATTCCTGCCACGCGATCGCATGTTTCTGCCCTAGGAGCCACCACAACTTTAATGGTGGAACAATTACAACAGCAACAAATTTCTCTCACCCCTGCTCAAGCCACTGTCATGGCTTTGGGTATTCATGCTGATACTGGCTCTCTCACCTTTGACTCTAGCACCCCGCGAGATGCTTTAGCTTTGGCTTGGTTAATGCAACAAGGCGCTAGCTTGTCGATAATTGCTGAGTATTTAGATCCCGGTTTATCTGTACAATTGCAGCAATTGTTAACCGAAGCTATAGACAAATTACAATCTGTATCCTTACGTGGATATACTATTGCCTGGGTAATTCTGAAAACAGATAAATTTGTACTTGGGTTATCAAGTCTTGCCTCCCAGCTAATGACATTAACCGAAATTGATGCTTTGTTGTTGGCGAATGAATATCCTTTCTCTGAAAGCGAATCGCGGTTAACGGTGATTGGGCGATCGCAAATTAAGAGCGTTAATCTTCACGAATTATTTGAACCTTTAGGCGGTGGCGGACATTCTCAAGCCACATCGGTGAACTTGCGCGGAGTAGATTCACAAGTAATATTAAACCAACTTATTGATAGCATCAAAGCCTCAATTCCCCATCCTCCCACAGCTAGAGATTTGATGTCTTCCCCAGTCCGCACCATCCGTCCAGAAACCACCATCGAAGAAGCACAGCGTATTTTGTTGCGCTATGGACATTCTGGTTTATCTGTAGTCGATGGGTCAGCACAATTAGTAGGTATAATTTCTCGCAGAGATTTGGATATCGCTTTGCATCACGGCTTCAGTCATGCACCAGTTAAAGGCTACATGACTACTAACCTGAAAACAATTACACCAGATACGACACTCCCCGAAATCGAAGCGCTGATGGTGACATATGATATCGGACGCTTACCGGTGCTGGAAAATAAGCAATTATTGGGAATTGTCACCCGCACCGATGTTTTGCGGCAATTACATCAAGGGGAAGAAAGAGGAGGGGGGGAGAGGGGGAAGGGGAAAGGGGGGGAAAGTAATTTTAAGCTTTCTCAATTGCAAGATAAACTTGCGCCGCAACTTTGGCAGTTACTTAACATAGCATCAAAAGAGGCAGAAAAACGCGGCTGGCATCTTTATTTAGTTGGGGGTGCAGTGCGGGATTTGCTATTAGCTGAAGAATCTGCAAGTGCTTTGATGATTAAAGATATTGACATGGTAGTTGATGGCTTTCACAAATCAGCAGAAGTCGGTGCAGGTGTAGAATTAGCACATACGCTTCAGCAAGTTTATTCGACTGCACGTTTAGAAGTTCATGGCGCTTTTCAAACTGCGGCTTTGCTCTGGCACAATGATCCAGAATTAGATTCGTTATGGGTTGATATTGCCACTGCCCGAACAGAATTTTATCCTTATCCGGCGGCGAATCCGGAAGTAGAGGCGAGTTCGATTCGTCAAGATTTGTATAGACGAGATTTTACTATTAATGCGATCGCGCTGCGACTGACAAATCCCCGCGCTGGTGAATTACTCGATTTTTTCGGCGGTTTACTGGATATACAAGCAAAGCAAATTCGCGTTTTACACGTTAATAGCTTTATTGAAGATCCGACGCGCATTTATCGCGGTGTACGTTTTGCTGTGCGCTTTGGATTTCAAATTGAACCGCAAACAGAAGCGTATATTCGTTATGCGATTAATAGCGGCATTTATGATCGCACTGCACAACAAAATAGCAAAACTCCGGCTCTACAAACTCGCCTCAAAGCCGAATTAAAGCATATCTTAGAAGCGCCTTATTGGAAAGCTGCTTTGGAGTTACTCGACAACTTAGGAGCGTTGCAATGCATTCATCCTAGCCTAAAGTTAGATGAAGAATTATTGCGGCAATTACGTTTATTAGAACGCTGTTTGCAGCGATTTGACACTCAGCAAAGTCTGATTCACTGGCAAATGCGCTTAGAAGCTATAATTTCGCACTTAATATCAGAATATCGCGGTAAGGTAGCAAAAAATCTGCAATTACAAGAAGATAGCATCAAAAGGTTAGAAAATTTAACATCGGCTGAAGCTGATGTGATGTCATTATTACCGACTTTCCAGCGCCCTAGTCAAGTAGCGCAGTTGCTGCGAAAATACGACTTACCAATGTTAATTTTAATTGCCGTGCGAAGTGAACGATTGGTAAGACGTAAAATTTGGCAATATTTGACAGTTTGGGCTAACGTTCAGCCGATTTTGAATGGCAATGATTTAAGGAAATTGGGTTACAAACCGGGACCAAACTTTAAGCATATCCTGGATGATTTGCTTGGTGGGACTTTGGATGGGGTTGTTAGCGATCGCGCTTCCGCTGAAGAGTTTTTATCTCAACATTATCCTCAGTAATTAAAATCTTACAATTTACTTTTTGCAAAAACAAGCGATGGTATTATCATGAGTAAACTATACCCAAATATCTACCAAGCCGAAGAAAGCGGATTATGGATATCAGCTATGAAAAAATCTTGGATTGCGAAGAGCGATCGCTCACAAACTTTTGAAATAATCATGGCGATAAACTCTTCTAGTCATCTTGCCTTTGACACTCCTCGCACCTTTAGGTGCGAGGATTCTTGATTCATCCGTCCTCCCTAGGTATTCAAATGCAAGCATTCAAGATACCCCCGGAGAGGATACGTCCACAAGCGCACACGGACTGCCCGACCGCGTTTGAAAAGATTTATTCAATTAGTTTTAACTCTTTCCTACACTATGTCGCACGCAGCTGAGCATTGTAGATGGGGAGTACCCAACTTTGCCGGACTTCGTCCCGCTTGGCTAACACGAGAGTCTTTTAGACTATGGGCAACAGCATAATCCCATACTTTGGATACGCTGTCAATTCTAGAAAAGCCGTCCTTCTAGGACGGGGCTTTAGACCCATTTTTTTGGTAAATATCTTGCTCACGCCAGTAAGGGCGATCGCCATAAAGCTGGATAATACACTCTGACAAATCTCGCTCAAACAAGCGAACTGTAACAGCGAATGTAAAAGCATTATTTTCGGTAAATTCCTTAAAAAGTAAAGCAACCCCAGGCTTTTGATGAGACGCAAGTTTCACCATGCAACAACCGATACATATTTAGGGATAAATTATGCTGCACCCATTGGTGGATGTCGCTTCAGTAAAAGCCCAGTACTAAAAGCAGAAGCAGTAAAGCAGACAGGCAAGCTATAATTCTCTTGCGGATGAGCGTAACAAAAATTTATGAGTAACCCCCTTGTGCAAGCATTTTTCGTTGGTAGAGCGGTAGCGGAAGTCCTGAATGAACGCGTAGAAGTCGCCATAACCGATGCTTTGAGTGAACTTGGCAAATTTGATGCCGAAGCCAGAGAGCAGCTGCGCTCCTTTACAGAAGAAGTTCTAGAGCGGGCAAATCAAGCAGCAGAAGCTGCTGGTGTGGGTACATACACCACGGGAAGCAGCCAAACCAGTTCGACTTCAGTCGATGTGCAAGCAACGATTGATGAACTGCGAGCAGATATTGCTCTGTTGCGAACCGAATTACAACGATATCGTAGCAATTTTGCTGGGTAGTGGTTAAGAGTTAGGAGTTAGGAGTTAGGAGTTAGTGGATAATGGATAACAGTTAGGAGTTAGCGATTAAGGATTTTCCAACCAACAACTAACAACTAACCACTAACAATTATTAAAAACAGTTTAGGAATCAGAGTGTCTTTTCTTCCTGGGAATTCAGTCAAAAACCAGCGGTATACACGGCATATGGAAAAGGGTTATTCAGATAAAGCATACCGTTGGAATCGCGATAACTACTCTAGTAGACGGCGCTTTGTAGACATTTGGGGTTTTGTCTTGACTTTGATGTTCAGGCTTTGGCTCTACAACAAATCTTGGAGTTATCCAGGAGGAGTAAGTGAGACAAAGCAAGCTGCCAGACGCAAGGCACAAGCGATTTGGATTCGCACTACCCTGCTAGATTTGGGTCCAACTTTTATTAAAGTTGGACAACTTTTTTCTACTCGTGCTGATATATTCCCAATCGAATATGTCGAGGAACTGGCAAAGTTACAAGACAAAGTGCCAGCATTTAGCTATGAGAAGGTAGAAGCGATTATTGAGGAAGAGCTAGGCAAGAAAATTCCTGAACTCTTTCACAGTTTTGAGCCGATTCCCTTAGCTGCTGCTAGTTTGGGACAAGTTCATAAAGCTGTGTTGCATTCGGGGGAATCTGTTGTTGTCAAGATACAACGTCCTGGACTCAAAAAGCTTTTTGAAATTGATTTAAGAATTCTTAAGGGTATTACGCGTTACTTTCAAAATCATCCAAAATGGGGGCGAGGGCGAGATTGGCTTGGTATTTACGAAGAGTGTTGCCGCATTCTTTGGGAAGAAGTTGATTATCTCAATGAAGGTCGCAATGCCGATACTTTTCGCCGTAATTTTCGCACTTACGATTGGGTGAAAGTGCCGCGAGTATACTGGCGCTATGCTTCGCCGCGAGTGCTGACCTTAGAGTATCTCCCTGGTATTAAAATAAGTCAATACGAAGCTTTAGAAGCGGCAGGTATAGACCGCAAATCTGTGGCTCGTCAAGGGGCTGAAGCTTATTTGCACCAGTTGCTTGATAATGGCTTTTTCCATGCCGATCCCCACCCTGGCAATATTGCTGTCAGTCCGGATGGTTCTTTGATTTTCTATGATTTTGGGATGATGGGGCAGATTAAGTCCAACATTCGTGATGGACTCATGGAAACCTTATTTGGGATTGCTTCTAAAGATGGCGATCGCGTTGTTAAGTCTCTCATCGATTTGGGAGCATTAGCACCAACCGATGATATGGGACCTGTGCGGCGTTCTGTCCAGTATATGCTGGATCATTTCATGGATCAGCCGTTTGAGAATCAGTCGGTCGCCTCAATTAGTGACGATCTGTATGAAATAGCTTACGATCAGCCATTTAGATTTCCAGCAACTTTCACTTTTGTGATGCGGGCTTTCTCCACTTTGGAAGGAGTCGGTAAAGGCTTAGACCCCGACTTTAACTTTATGGAAGTTGCCAAACCATACGCAATGCAGCTTATGACGAATATGAATGGTAATGATGGCAATAGTTTTCTCAATGAATTAAGTCGGCAAGCAGCTCAAGTGAGTAGTACCGCATTGGGACTACCACGTAGATTAGAAGATACACTAGAAAAGCTAGAACGGGGAGATGTGCGGGTACGCGTGCGATCGCCTGAAACAGATCGCCTGCTGCGTCGGCAAAGCAATATTCAGCTCGGAATAAGCTATGCTCTGATTATCAGCGGATTTACTGTTTCAGCTACGATTCTGTTGGTGAATCATTATGTTTGGTTAGCATTGCTTGCTGGTTTAATTGCTGTGGGAGGTTCAGGGGTGCTGATTCGCCTGCTTTTACGCCTCGACCGTAATGACCGAATGTATTAATTGTTGCAAAATTTTATGAAACTTAACTTTACCGGTGTTAGTGACCCCGGACTTATTCGTTCTAATAACCAGGATGCTTATTATATTGACCCAGAAGGGCGATTTTTCGTGGTTGCTGACGGGATGGGTGGTCATGCAGGAGGCGAGGAAGCAAGTCGCATTGCAACTGCGGAAATTAAGGCATATTTGTCAGCAAATTGGGATTCTTCTAAGCCTTGCGCCCAATTGCTAGAGGAAGCTTTAAACCAAGCAAATGATGCAATTTTACACGATCAGCAAGACCACCAAGAACGCGCTGACATGGGGACAACGGTTGTAGCGGTGATTTTTCGCGATGGAGAACCGCCTTGGGCGGCTCACGTAGGCGATTCTAGATTATACCGTTTCCGTGATTCCAAATTAGCTCAGATAACTGAAGACCATACCTGGGTAGCACGGGCGATTAAAGTTGGTGACATCACCCCAGATGAAGCCCGCAGTCATCCCTTCCGCCATGTTTTATCGCGGTGTTTGGGACGTGAAGACCTACATCAAGTTGATGTCAGACAATTAGATATTCAATCAGGCGATCGCTTGTTATTGTGCAGCGATGGTCTGACAGAAGAACTTATCGATGAAAAAATTGCTTATTACCTCCAACAAAGCCCTTTAATTGACAAAGCTGCGATCGCTTTAGTTGAAGCCGCAAAAGAGCAAGGCGGACACGATAATATCACTATTGTCATCGTCGCACTCGATTAAATTGCTAATTGGTGATTATAATGGGGAATAGGAATATTTCCAAGTTTCCAATGCCCGATGCCTTACTTGGTAAATATACTCAGCATTTTGTTCAGGTTGAGCTTTTTTTTTCTTCACAATTTGATACAAATAATTTTAGCCTCTGGATTAACTTCAGAGGCTAAATTTTTATAATTTGGTAAATTGACATCTTGCACTATGTCTGGTGTGGCAAATATAATTCACGATTACAGCCTTTAATCGTCCCGTAAAACAGGACGATTAAAGGAGGTTATATCATTGCCACCTGCAAAAACAGTGAATATTTCCGAAATCTGCTGCTACAGACTTGAGTTATATATCAGCAGGTGTAGATGCAAGAAAGATCACCAAAAAAATACCTAACTTGGAGTATGGGCAATCTGTCAAACAATTGTTATCTTTTTTAATACGGAGGAACAAATGCACGACAGTGCTATGTCCACTACTAACCGATTAGGGCTTCTGTAAACGACATAACCTGTATTCGTTGTCTTTTGGAGTTAATTATGAATCAACCAATCGAATTATCCTTGGAACAGCAATTCAACATCCGCTCATTTGCAACTCAAGTGGAGCACATGAGCCACGAACAAGCTCAAGACTTTTTGGTTAAGCTTTACGAACAGATGGTAGTGCGTGAAGCAACTTATAAAGAGCTTCTCAAGCACCAGTGGGGCTTAGATTCCGGTTCCGCTATGGCATAGAGTAGTTCTCGTGTCGCAGTGGGCGACCTCCTTCTCTTGCTCGGTTCCAAGGAGGAAAAAAGCTGGGGATGTTTGGGGCGTCAACTCGATAGGCAATTCAAATCACACAATTAAAATTTAAAAACTCAACCAGAGAACTATTATAACTACATATTTCATGTAGTCTCAACTGATTGTAGTTTTTAGGTAGCTTTTGCAATGCATTAAACAAATTAATGATATTTGTTTTGCACACCTGAGACTGAAAACAGTACGCTTTTACTTGCATTCATTAACTGGATTCTGTCCAGAGCAAATCTTGCGTAGATCCAACCACACTTTGTCGAAGCAATTTTTCACTTCGCTATTTATATTTTTTATAACGATATCTTGCAAGTTACTTATTTTGGTAACAAAAATTAATATTGATTCAGATGGAAACTTGGTTTGAAAGGTAGAACGGGGAATCTGTATCAATTACTTCCAGCTTTGCTAAAATTTGCGGTTTAATCTTTTCATACTCGTTTTTGAGTAAATTTTTACTAACTTGGGGATCGGCAGACGACACTAGTGTGTTGCTAATTGTCACCCATTGTTGAAGTCGTTGGCGTTGGGTGGGGGCGATGGTTGAAAGTTGGATATGAGCACAACTATGGGGAGCCTCCCGTGCAAAGAACAAAAGCCGATAGTGACCTGTATCGCCTAATAAGCGGGTAATTTCTTTACCAGCACTTGTTTTGAGGTCGAGATAATAAGGCAGCCATTTAGCACCATGTTTGCGGTTATAAATGACGGTGAGCCACAGTAGCATCGGGTGCGGAGAAGTTATAAAAAGAAATTGATTGTAACGGGTGCAGATTAAGCGGTTTTGAATTTCCTGCTTTGGTAACATCACCCATAAAGCTGGACAAATATTGCCATTAACATGGATAGATTGGGTAAAAACAATATCGGCGATCGGTTTATTTTGGGGCCAAGAAGTGAGGCGAGCCAGTTCATCGCTTGAGAAAGACGGACGCGAATCTACCTTAGTCTTCAGTTCCAAAGAGGCTGGAGGTGTAAGCGTTTTAGTTGAAGCTTGAATATCTTGCTGAATGCCAACGTTGTAACTTTGCTCTATAGATGCCAAAACCTTAAGGATTTCACTGATATTTTCAGGCCGCAAATTAACTGTTTTGGCTAAACAACTCATTATCAAGTTGTCCAACTCCTTTGGTACTAAATCTTTGGCAGCAAATTCACTGAAAGAACGCGGCTGTTGATAATGATGTACTTTATACCATGCCCCAAAAGAGTGGCTTGGTGCGACTAAAGGCACTTTCCCCGTGAGCATTTCAAACATCATTACGCCCAAACTATAAATATCTGAGCGATTATCAAGTTCTTTGCCCTCCATTTGTTCAGGAGAAGAATAAGCCAATGTACCTAAATAGTAGTTAGTATGATTGCTATCTGGCAGTAACAATTTAGCAATCCCAAAATCCACAATCTTGACTAACTCGCCAAAACTAGGGTCAGTAATCACCAGTATGTTGCTGGGCTTAATATCTCGGTGAATAATTGGGCAGACTTTACCATCAACTAAAATGCCATCATGAGCGCACTGCAACCCCAAGCAGATTTGCCGCGTCATACTTAAGAAGCTTGGTAAAGTCATCTGTTGCTTGCGGATGACATGGCTCAAGTTTTTTCCTTGTAAGTATTCCATAACGTAGAAGGGGGTATTATTCTCATCTACGCCATAATCCATGACGCGAACAATGTGGATGCTTTTTTGCCCAACTAAAGCACAAGTTTTTGCTTCTTGCTCAAAGCGGTCTTGCAATCGCATCTTTTCATTTTCAATTGATAGGGCGAGAAATTTAACGGCAACAGATACACCTCCCAACAAAATGTCTTTAGCACGATAAACTCGACCCATTGCTCCAGTACCAATTAACTCTTGGAGATGGTAACGTTTGCCAAGTAAGCGATCAATATTGGGGTCTGACATAGAAAATTCGACTTTAGTGTTCAACAATCGGGTGTAACACCTATCCGTTGGATAAGTAAGTATACGGCTTGGAAAGTTGAATCAAAGAAACTGATTAGTATATTTAGTTAAACTTTAAGTAGCATTTCAAACTTTGATTCTAAGTGATTGTAAAAACGTTTTGTATGTCATTTTGAGCCTAACTCCGTGCGCGTTCGCCTTTAGCGTTCCCGAAGGTTAGTAATCTCAAACTGCAAGCGAATTGCTTCTCCTGTCGGAGACGCTCCGCGAACATTTCGCTTCATTCGCTGCGGACATGGTTACGTTTTTTATTTACACCCACTTAATTTATTTTGCCCAATCTTCACCTAATAATTATTAGTCATTGCTGACGTTCTAAGCTGGCTTCCATTGTGCTAGTTAAAAAATGACCACCAAGGATGCCACTGGTTAAGTAGTAGCTATCATTATTAACTCGGTGTAGGGTTTCAAAGCCACTTCGACGTTGGCGATCGCCTAACACCCAGTAACGCTGCACAATCGTATCTTGAGCAATCCAGCCCTCGCCTTCAACCTGCCCTAAAATATTATGTTGTAGTAAAAAAGTATACTGACGGTCTCCATCATGAAGATGCCCTTTGTATAAGAAAGAAATATCCGAGCGATCGCTATCTATAAATATCAGCTTTGTTGCCATCGTGAACCAGTTATCTCGATTCCAAGCTACCAAGGTCATACCCTTGACGCTGATTGGCATTCCGTTTCGTTCCAGCCAACTTCCTTGCATCGTCCAGCGTCCTGGTTCTAATAAAAAAGTATGAGCCACCTTGTACAATCCTTGCCTTGGCAAAATGAGTACAGTATAGCCGTAGTCTGGGAGTGGGGGAAGCAGGGGGAGCAGGGGAAGCAGGGGAGGCAGGGGAGGCAGGGGAGGCAGGTTGCCCAATGCCCATTGCCCAATGCCCCATTACCAATTACTTGTTACCTATTAATTTCTCCTAGAAGAACTTCTTGACTTGCGCCTGTGGCTGCTGGTAGGTTGCCGGGGATGCCTAAGTTTCGCCAATATGCCAAAACTGCGAAGGCGATCGCTTCTTTAAAATCGGCACTCAAACCGACTTCATCTGTGGTTAAGACGGGGATTGATTGTAACAACTGCTGCAAACGATGTTTTAAATAAAGATTGCGACTACCCCCACCACATAAAAATACTTGCTGTGGCATTTGGGGTAGAAATGTGCGGTAATTGTGAACAATTGAGGCTGCGGTTAGTTCGGTAAGAGTTGCCAGCATATCGGCAGAACTGAGTTGGTATATTTGTGCGTATTTTAAACACTCATGCAGGTAAGTAACGCCGAATAACTCTCTACCAGTAGATTTGGGTGGGGGTAAATGAAAGTAGTCTTGACTTAGCCATTGTTCTACCAATGGATGACATGGTGTGCCACTGGCTGCCCAGTTGCCGTTTTCATCGTATGTTTTAGCACCAGCAGTTAGATGCTCTACCGCCAGATCCAATAAGCTGTTTCCTGGTCCTGTATCCCAACCGAGAATTTTTTCGAGCCAGTTGTCACGACGAGGTGGTATGTAAGCAAGATTACCAATACCACCAATATTTTGAATACAACGCCCTTGTTGAGGATGACTGAGCAAATAAGCATCTACTCTAGGTACGAGAGGCGCACCTTGACCACCTGCGGCAATATCAGCAGCGCGAAAGTTACTGATAGTGGTAATGCCTGTCAGATGAGCAATGACAGCACCGCGTCCGAGTTGCAAACTGTAACCTAGGGAGTGGGGGAGTGGGGAAGATGAGGAAGAAATTCCCCCTTGTCTGGTTGTCTCCCTTGTCTCTGCCTCCCCCCTTCTCCCTCTCCCCCCCTCTCCCACTCCTCCCCCAGGTGGTCGGTGGTAAAGTGTTTGACCGTGGGAGCCAATTAATGTGGCTGGCTTGTGATTGATTTGGATATTTTGGGCGGCTTGGGCAAAAGCGATCGCGATCGCATCATCTAATTCTGCCAATTCTGCCATTGAGATGGCAACTCCAGCGCAAACTGCTAAGATTCGTTCTCTAAGTTCTGCCGGGTAGGGATATGTTTCGCCAGCTAATAACTCAACTTTCAGATCGAAATCTGTGCCGGAAATATCTACCAAGGCAGCATCTATACCATCTACCGAGGTGCCACTGATTAAACCGATTACATAAGTCATTCGATTTTGGATTTTGGATTTTAGATGCGTGGATTTTTAATAGAAGTGTAAACGTAAAAAAGCTTGGGTGATTCCTCGTTGGTATCTACAACTGAGTGCTGTTGTTTTTTTCAGTGGCTATTATATGTAAATCAATGTTTTTCAGCAAGCGGACTAACGTTTGTGTTAAAGATCCTTTCCAGAGTATTTGCCAGCGCGATCGCTGACTTTCGCCGATAATAATCTGGGTGATGTGATATTGTTTGGCCACTTCTGCGATCGCACCAGCCACATCATTACTGCTGATATGAATAAAACTTCCTTCAAATTCTTTACACAGTTTCTCACAAGTTTCGATATATAAACTTTCCTCTTTCGTGAGGAAACGGTCTTTTTCTTTAACAAATAAAGCAAAAATAGGGGCATTCATATAATTAGCAAGCCTAGCCCCACGACGCAATAGTTGTACTGAATTGGGATAAGTGGATACGCACACCAAAACCCGCTCGTGAATATTACAGAATTTTCCTGCGGGGGTGGAGGCGATCGCGTCTTCTTCGATGTTGTCTGCTACTTCCCGCAAAGCCAACTCCCGCAAAGCTATCAGGTTGCGACGTTGGAAGAAATTATCAAGCGATTGTTGGATTTGTGGCTGTGCATAAATTTTGCCTTCTCGCAACCGTTCTTGCAGAGTTTCTGGTGTTACATCTATGACAACAATCTGATCTGCTTCATCTAAAATGCGGTCAGGAACCCGTTCTCGTACTATCACACCAGTAATTCGCGCTACCAGGTCATTGAGACTTTCCAAATGTTGAATATTCATTGTGGAGTATACATCAATGCCTGCTGCCAAAATTATTTCTACATCTTGGTAGCGTTTTTCCCGCTCTTGACCTGGGACATTGGTATGTGCTAATTCATCGATTAATACTAGCTGAGGCGCTCGCGCTAAAATTGCATCGGTATCCATTTCCGTCAAAGTCAATCCACCGCGAGGAATTTCCTTGCGAGGTACTATTTCCAACATGAGCGCTTTTTCTGCCGTTTCCTTACGTCCGTGGGTTTCCAAAAGTCCAACGACAACATCAATTCCCTCATGTTTGAGTGCGTGTCCTTCTTCTAACATGCGGTAGGTTTTGCCCACACCAGGAGCCATACCAATAAATATTTTATGTTTGCCCCGTCGCGCCGAACCTATAGAATAATAACTTCCAGAATTTGCAGGTTTAGTGTCCATAAAGTTGGAGCGTTGTTGGTTGTTAGTTGGAGCGTTGTTAGTTGGAAAATCCATAATCACTAACTCCTAACTCTTATCCACTATCCACTAACTTGTAACTCCGTGCCTCCTAACTTTTAACTACTATTAACTATCTACTAACCACCAACCATTATCATTTACTGATTTTGCCTACGATTAACTTCTTGGAGGTCGAGAGCGTAATTTAATCGCAAAACATTAACTCCAGGGTCTCCAAAAATCCCTAAAAATCTTTTATCAGTATACTTATCAAGTAAAGGACGTATTTCTTCTTCGCGGACACCACGAGCGCGAGCAACTCGATCCAACTGGCTCCACGCTGCTTTTATTGATATATGCGGGTCTAAACCCGAGCCAGACGTATAAATTAAATCGGCGAGTGGTTCAATATCCTCGTCTTTAAGTTCATTTGCCTGCTCTACAATTCGTTTGAGCAATTCTGGATTACTGGGAGCGAGATTGCTTGCACCAGATATGCCCGTTGGTTTGGCTTGTTTTCCTTGGCTATATCTTATTGTACTGGGACGACTATGAAAATAGCGCTCATTTCTGAACTGTTGTCCAATCAAAGCCGAACCAATTGGTTCATCTTTGAAATTATATATGATGCTGCCATTACCCTTTTCTTGAAGCAAGGGAACTTGAGCTATCAAAATAATAAATAAAGGATAAATAATTGCTGTCAGCAACCAGAGAACCAAAGTAATGCGAATTGCTCTGATAGCTTCTCTCACAATAGACATAATTTTTTTTCAAAACCTCTAATATTTATTTGAGTTTTTTGTTTGCCCAATTAGTAGCGTTCTGGGCGAAAAATGACATCAAATAGGTAAATTACAACTCCCAGAGCAACAAATCCTAAAATGCCGATCGCCCAAGCTGAACGACGTTCCAAACTATTATCAGCAGCAGCGTAAACAACTGGAGCAATTATCAAATTCAAACAGAGGGCAATAAAAATAACCAGTGGCAATTTTTGTTTATACCATCGCCACCAAATAAATGAAATCGCCTGCACTGCATCCATTACTAAAAACTTATATTCTAAACTAAATTTTTTCATAACTCTCTTCCTTATTAGTGTCCTTGGCACCCTTAGCGGTTCGTTTTCTTAATATCGCACTAGATAGTAGAGACATTAACTACAACATCTCTACAATCAACAAATTAATATCACGCTAATCCTACTACCGTAATCAACATGTCAATCAATTTAATCGCAATAAATGGTGCAATCACCCCACCCAATCCGTAAATTAAGATATTACGCTGTAGCAGTTGATTAGCAGTTAACGGTCCAAATTTCACACCCTGCAACGCCAACGGAATCAAAGCAGGAATAATCAGAGCATTGTAAATCAGGGCTGATAGTATGGCAGAATTAATGCTAGTCAATTTCATGATATTCAAACTTGGCAGATTAGCAGTAGCAAATAGCACTGGAATAATCGCAAAGTATTTAGCAACATCATTCGCCAGGGAAAATGTAGTCAAAGCCCCGCGAGTAATCAGCAATTGTTTACCAATGCCAACTATATCAATTAACTTTGTGGGATCGGAGTCCAAATCTACCATGTTTGCCGCTTCTTTGGCTGCCTGAGTACCAGTATTCATTGCTACTCCGACATTTGCCTGGGCGAGAGCGGGAGCATCGTTAGTACCGTCCCCCGTCATCGCTACAAGTTTGCCTTTTGCCTGTTCGCTTTGAATCACGTAGATTTTATCTTCTGGCGTTGCTTCGGCAATAAAGTCATCGACTCCAGCTTCTTGGGCAATTACAGAAGCGGTAATGCGATTGTCGCCGGTCAACATAATGGTATGCACACCCATGCGTCGCAGCTGGTCAAAACGCTCGCGAATTCCCGGTTTGACGATATCTTTAAGATAGATGATGCCGTAAATTTTTTGATCTAAGCAAACGGCTAAGGGTGTACCTCCCTGGTGGGAAACTTGTTCGTAAGCGGCGTTAAGTTCTAGGGAATCTTGTCCGTTACGGGAACCTACAAATCCCTGAATTGCTTTGACTGCTCCCTTACGCGCTTGATACCCACCTGGTAAGTTGGTACCACTCATGCGCGTTTTGGCGGAAAAGTAAACTGGTTCTGACTGATTGGGGTCAAATTCAACTTTTGCCCCGAACTTTTCTGCTAGTCGGACAATGGATTTTCCTTCTGGTGTATCATCAAACACGCTAGCTGCCAAAGCTACGCTGGCAATTTCCTCGATTGAGTGACCATTTATTGGGATAAATTCTTCTGCCAAGCGATTGCCAAGGGTAATTGTACCTGTTTTATCGAGAACTAAAGTGTTAACGTCTCCACAGGCTTCTATTGCTCGTCCTGAGGTGGCAATAACATTAAATTGGGCAACTCGATCCATACCGGCAATACCGATCGCACTCAGTAATCCGCCGATGGTTGTCGGGATTAACGTTACGAACAAAGCAATTAAAATTGGTACGCTGATTGGACTTTTGACATAATAGGCGATCGCTGGCAATGTCACCACAACAAACAAAAACACTAAGCTCATAACTGCCAGCAACACCGTCAAAGCTATTTCATTCGCTGTTTTACTGCGATCTGCACCTTCCACCAAAGCGATCATCCGGTCAATAAAGCCTTTACCTGGGTCGGCAGTAATCCGGATAATTAGTTCATCGGAAATAATCCGTGTGCCGCCAGTAACTGAACTAGCAACATCCGAGCCTGATTCCTTCAGCACTGGTGCGGATTCACCAGTAATTGGCGATTCATCGACGGAAGCGACACCCATAATCACTTCCCCATCGGCGGGAATAATATCACCAGCAACTACATATACAGTATCGCTTTGTCTGAGGGTGGTGGAAGCTACTTCTGTAATTGAGCCATCAGGGGAGAGTTTTTTCGCCAGTGTCTCTGACTGAGTTGAGCGTAAAGCATCAGCTTGAGCTTTCCCGCGTCCTTCGGCAACAGCTTCGGCAAAATTGGCAAACCACACCGTAAAAAATAAAATCCCGGTAATCAAGCCGTTAAAACGCTGTAAATTCTCGCCTGGAACTTGTCCAAATAAGTAAGGATCAATCGTAACTACAAGAGTGATAATTGTCCCTACCCAAACCAAAAACATGACTGGGTTTTTGATTGCATATTTGGGATTGAGCTTGACAAAAGCATCTTTAACTGCTCTAAGATAAAATCCTTTATTGTTTACTTTAGACTTTTTCGGTGATTGACGGCGATCGCTCTTGAGAGAACGTGCAGGTTTATTTTTGGGAGGAGTTGCAACGGGATTCATATATTTGGGGAATTGGGCATGGGGAATTGGGCATGGGGAATTGGGAATTAGGCAATTTGAGGAGGGGAAAAGGGAAAAGGATAAAGGGAAAAGGATGAGAAAAAAGAAATATTTCTCCCCCTACTCCCCCTGCCTCCCCTGCTCCCCCCCTCCCCTCCTCTTCTAGCTACCGGCAGCGAGTTTAAAACCTTCGGCGATGGGACCTAATGCTAAAACGGGGAAGAATGTCAGTACGCCTAAAATCAGAATTACTCCAGCTGTCACAATAGTAAATAGCAAAGAATCGGTTCTGAGGGTACCGGGGGTTTCTGCCACTGTTGGTTTATGAGCCATACTGTCAGCTAAAAGTAGCATGGCGATAATTGGTATGTAGCGTCCTACTAAGATGCTCACACAAGTACTTAAGTTCCACCATAAAGCTGTAGGTGCAGGTCGAGTATCAGCTAGTCCTTCAAAACCGGAACCGTTATTCGCAGCAGCTGAGGCATATTCATAAACTACTTGGGAGATGCCGTGAAAACCTGGGTTGGTAATTCCCGATAAAGTGTTGGGGGAAGCTAAGGCGAGCGCGCTGGGAATTAAAACTACAATTGGATGAACAAGCAAAACAACGCTAGCAAGGATGATTTCTCGCTTTTCAATTTTGCGTCCGAAAAATTCTGGAGTGCGTCCCACCATCAGCCCAGTTAAAAATACGGTGAGAATTAGGTAAATGAATAAGTAAGCGGTGCCTGTTCCTTGACCGCCCCAAATAATCTGCAAAAATAAGTTGAAAAGGGTAGAAAAGCCACCCCCAGGCATGAGAGAATCGTGCATACCGTTGACAGCGCCGCACATAGTTGCAGTGGTCATGACTGCCCATAATGCAGTTTGTGCCCAGCCAAATCTTACTTCTTTGCCTTCTAAATTCTCCTGATCTGCTCCTAAAGCGGTATTAATTAAAGGATTTCCTTGCAGTTCACCGCTGGCTGTGATAAAAACTAAAACTACAAAAATGACAAATACCATCCAGAAAAGCAGCCAAGCTTGTTTGGTGTTGTTGGCAAATAAACCATAGGTATAAATCAATGCCGCTGGAATCGAAATCATGGCGATTTCTTCAATTAAATTAGAAACGCCATTGGGATTTTCAAACGGATGTGCCGAGTTAACCCCAAAAAAACCGCCGCCATTTTCGCCTAATTGTTTGATTATCTCAAAGGATGCTACTGGACCTCTGGCGATGTACTGCGTACTTCCTTCGAGGGTTGTGACAACTTGGGGTGCAGCTAATGTTTCTGGTACACCTGTTAAAAGTAAGGCGATCGCTCCAATCACCGAAATTGGTAGTAAAATCCGTGTGATACCACGAGTCAGATCGACGTAAAAATTTCCCAAAGGTCTACCTGTTAACCCGCGAATAAAGGCAATTCCTACCGCTAACCCCGTTGCTGGTGAGGTAAACATCAAAAACCCTAAAGCTGCTGTCTGGCTGAAATAACTTAAGGTTATTTCGCCGGCGTAGTGTTGTTGGTCGGTATTTGTCACAAATGAAATCGCGGTGTGTAACACTGTATCCCAGCTAGGCATGTTTAACCGCATGGGATTAAAGGGCAAAAATTTCTGAAGCGCTATTAATAAATATACGAAAATGCCCATGACGAGATTACTGTACAGTATTGCCCGCGCGTACTGCCAGCCAGTCATGTTATCGGGAACGCGGACACCTGCTAGTGTATAAATAAGTCTTTCTACAGGCTGCATTACAAAGTCAAGTAGTGTTTTTTCTCCTAAGAAGACACGGGCTATGTATTTACCCAGAAGCGGAGTTATTCCTATGACAATGCAGAGCGTTAGCCCAATTTGCAACAAACCTTGTCCCATGTATTTCCTTTAGTTCTTTCAACTACCTACAAACCGATGCTGAAACGTTAAACTTAACAACCTGTGAATTTTATTTGGCGATTAATCGGCGATATTTATTATCACTTCAATTTTTTATACTAGATTTACTCTTCTGTGTTATTACTAATTTTCAGAGATTTTTTGAACTGTCCGACAAGAATACTTAAATTTTACTCTTATTGATTTATTTCCTATATCATATTATTTAGCTTTATATTTGCTACTTTCCGACACAGAATAAATTGTATTTTTGTCAAATTAGATACAAAATAATAAAGTATAAGTTGACACAAGTTTGCAAGGTTAATAACAATAACTCAGCTTTAGCGAAAAATTATATTGCATATTCAACATTTTTGGAAAAAAATAAACTTATTAGTAAATTTATTAGCGCGATCCAAGAGCGATAATTTTGAGATGTTTTATTTATTCGTAGTTAATGAGAAAGCTTATTTTGAATAATAAAGTAGCCACTACGAGAAGAGACGTTCCAGCGGAACGTCTCTACAAAGCGATTGATATACGATATAATTTTTCAGCTAGCTTTACATCATATTTAATGGGTCTACATCTATTGTGAAACTAACACTGGAAGGACAAAGCGATCGCACTTCTTCCCAATCTGGCAATTGTGGCAAAGCATTAGGAGCAAACTTAATTAATATATGCCAGCGATAACGATTTGCTACTCTTAAAATACTCGCTGGTGCTGGTCCCAATATTTCAAATCCCTCTTTTGAATTCAAAGCCGTTGCGATTATTTGCGCGGTATTTTGTACTTGAATCGCATCTAAACTACTTAAGCGCAATAAAATCAATCTTCCATAAGGAGGATAATTTAATGCTTGTCTTTGTTCTAATTCCGCATGAATAAAAGACTCATAATCATGCCTTTGCACTGCTTCAATTACTGGATGTTCGGGTGTGTAAGTTTGTATTATTGCCTTACCAGGATCGTCACCTCTGCCAGCACGTCCGGCTACTTGGGTTAAAGTTTGAAATGCGCGTTCGCTGGCGCGATAATCTGATAAATTCAACAACCCATCAGCTGCAACTACCCCGACTAATGTTACTTGGGGTAAATCTAATCCTTTGGTGAGCATTTGTGTACCCACTAACAATTCGGCTTCACCATTAGCAAATTTAGTTAACAGCGTGCGATGTGCGCCTTTGTTGCGGGTGGTATCGCTATCAAAGCGAATAAAACGCAATTCAGGAAACTGTCGCACTAATTCTTGTGCGACTCGCTGCGTACCGCTACCAAAGAATTTTAAGTAAGGCGAACTGCATTCGGGGCAATTTTGAGGATGCGATCGCGCAAAGTTACAGTAATGACAGCGCAATAATTCGGGCGCACCTTCTTCAGTATGGTGATACGCCAGGGAAACATCACAATGAGGACATTCCAGCACATATCCGCAACTGCGGCAAGATACAAAAGTACTGTGTCCCCGGCGATGGATAAATAAAATTCCCTGTTGTCGCTTTTCTCGTAACTCTAGCAAAGCGTCTTGTAGCGACCTACTAAATATAGAACGATTTCCCTGCTGCAATTCTTGGCGCATATCCACCACTTCCACCGGCGGCAAAGGACGAGAGTAAATGCGTTCGGGGAGGGGGAGGTAGTGGGAGAGGGGGGGAGGGGGGGGAGCAGGGGGAGCAGGGGGAGCAGAGAGAACAGAGGGAGCAGGGGGGGATGAGGGAGATGGAGAGACAAATTCCCCCTGACTTCTGACTTCTGGCTCCTGACTCCTGACTTCTGACTCCTGACTCCTAACACTTAACCAACTTTCTAACGAAGGGGTGGCGGAACCTAAAATTAAAGGACAATTTTCTAACTCGGCTCGCCACTTGGCGACGGTTCGAGCGTGGTAGGTGGGGATGGGTGAGTCTTGTTTAAAGCTGCTGTCGTGTTCTTCGTCTAAGATGATTAAACCTAAGTTTGGCAAGGGTGCAAAAACGGCGCTTCGGGTGCCGATCACTACTTGCGGTTCTCCTGTCAGCATTTGTCGCCAGGTGTCGTAACGTTCACCGTCTGAAAGAGCGCTGTGATAAACGCTGACTTTGTTACCAAATCTAGCGCGAAAGCGATCGGTTAATTGCGGTGTAAGTCCAATTTCTGGAACTAAAACTAGGGCGGATTTATTTTGATTTAGTAGGGGTGCGATCGCTTGCAAATATACTTCTGTTTTTCCCGAACCTGTCACCCCATGCAATAAAACTTGAGCATATCCATTTAGTTGATTTATTGTCGCTAACGCTTGCGATTGAGCTTGTGTTAATGATTTCCCTTGGTCGGCTAATATTCCACTAGCGGGAGTTTCGCTTCGCAATATTTCCCGTTCTTGAATAACAATATAACCCTTTATTTCCAGCGTTTTTAGGGTAGAAGAACTCGCACTACAAATTTGCAATAATTCACTTTTCCATAACTCGCCACCGTGTCGCCGCAATACTTCTAAAATTTCTTTTTGGCGAGTTGTTAAGTCACGATCAAAGCTACTTCCTACCATTGTGACTGCTTTTTGCAGCTTTGGTCGAGTTAATCGCGGCGGTTCTAAATAGCTTTCTACCATACCGCATCGCGATAATTCGCCTACTCCTCGATATGCGCCCTTGACTTTTTGTTGAAGGTAGGTAAAGCTGTAATCTCCTGCTGCTGAGGAACGCAGAAGCTCTACAATTTGTCGCGCTGCATTCGAGAGAAAAGCTTCAGTACTAGGCAAATCCGGGGATGTATCTTTCAAAACCAAACGGATACGCCGTTGCGATCGCCCTAATAATCCGGGCGGTAATGCGACTCGTATCACTTGAATCAGTTGTGTGTAATAATACTGCGACACCCTTTCTATCAATGTCCAGTAGTTATCTTGAAAGAAACCGCTATGAATTACATCTTCGACATCTCTAATTTTTTCTCGTGGTATGTCCGCGCTCGGTTGTGTTAATAATCGAATGGCGATCGCTCCTAACTGTTGCGCTCCGAATGGCACACTTAAAATATCTCCTGGTTTACAAAGTAACTGAGGTGGCAATCGGTAAGTAAATAACCCTGAGCTTCCCGGACAGTCTACCAACACTTCTATCCACTGCTCAACAGCTTTGCTTGATTCGTATGAACTACTCGGTTCGGCTACTACCAATGGAAATAAACTTACGCCATTACTATACATAGCTTTTCAATTAATAGACAGTTATTTGCATCTTTTGTACTTGGTCAGAATTTACCTGACTAAGCTAACTTTAACTTTTGGCATTTATTAAGATGAATTGTATTTCGCAATACTTTTCTACCCCATAATACTTGATAAGTTTCGTCTTATGTAATTTCCTCGGTCAAACTAATCTCAACTCAAGGCAGAAATAAACATTTGATGTCGGATCTAAAAAAAAATCAAATCATCTTCGCTTATTCCTAAAAACTGTCTTCATATACTAAGTAAGGTATAGGGATTTTCCGCCTATTGATAGATATTCAGCCCTTTCAGTATATGGGATGCTGTAATTCAGATAAATATAGTTCAAGTTTAGACAGCCGACATATTGGTATTTTTAAAGGAAAGTTGGCAGGGGTTGCATTGACTCCCACAAACAAGATTCTGAAGACTTCGACCAATATTCAGGCTAAAAAATAAAAAGGTATAGAAAAATATAGGAAGATTTAAGGTTTAAGGATGATTCCGAAAAATATTTATATTTGTTAAGGTTGAGAAAGTTTGAAAATTTGACAGATTGGCTAATAAAGAAAAGAATAAAGGATATATGTGTTAGGAGTGTAAGCAGAAAGTGCAAATACCAGTATTGAATCTGGAGTTATATATAACAGGAACTATGAAATGAAAGATACAGATTGAATGTCGCTTTCAATGAGACATTAGCAGAAACCTATATTTTGCTATAAGACAGGTGCATTTGTTCCTTAGGGAAGACTACCAAACCGAAAACGCAGCTGTCATTAAATTATGTACCAAACAAAGCAACAATCCCTAAAGGAAATTATGAATATTGCTGAATTGGGAACAATGGAATTACTAGTAGAAAATGCTGTTGAGAGTGAAGTGCCACTCGAAATAGAAGCAATACCAGATGACTATACAGCGATCGCCGAAATAGAAACAATAGAAACAATAGAAACAGATGAGCGCGATGGCGATCAAATGGCGGCAGCGCGACCATCCGGATATAATAAAACCGAGCATGATGATGCTGTGGGCGCGTTTTTTAAAGAAATGGCGCGTTATCCTTTGCTCAAAGCCGACGAAGAAGTAGAATTAGCGCGGCGAGTGCGGTTTAATGAAGAAGTAAGGGAATTACAAGTTTCCTTAACTGAAACACTGGGTGAACAAGCTAGTAAGGAAAAAGTCGCATCCTCACTAGAAATGACAGAAAAGCAACTAGAAAGTCGCTTGTATCAAGGTAGAGTAGCGAAGCGCAAAATGATTCGCTCAAATTTACGCTTAGTAGTATCAATTGCTAAACGATATCTTAATCGCGGAGTACCTTTCCTAGATTTAATTCAGGAAGGGGCAATGGGGTTAAATCGCGCTACAGAAAAATTTGATCCAGATAAAGGATATAAATTTTCTACATACGCTTATTGGTGGATTAGACAAGCAATTACACGAGCGATCGCTAACGATGCACGGACAATTCGCTTACCAATCCATATTGTTGAAAAACTTAACAAACTTAAAAAAGCGCAACGGGAACTCAAACAAAAGCTTTGTCGCAACCCGACTGAAGCGGAGATGGCAGAAGCTTTAGAAATACCTTTGCCACAACTACGCCAACTACAACAACTACGTCGTCAAGCACTTTCTCTTAATCACCGCGTCGGTAAAGAAGAAGACACGGAATTGATGGATTTGCTAGAAGACGAAGATAATCAATCTCCCGAAGCAAAAATGAATGAAAACATGATGCGTCAGGAGATTTGGGAAGTTTTGGGTGATGTGTTGACACCACGGGAAAAAGACGTGATTTCTCTGCGGTATGGTTTGACCACCAGCGAACCGTGTACCTTAGAAGAAGTAGGCAATATGTTTAATTTGTCTCGCGAACGAGTGCGACAAATTCAAAGCAAAGCCATGCGAAAATTACGACGTCCTCACATAGCTAAACGCTTGAAAGGTTGGTTGGTGTAGTCAGGAGTTAGGAGTCAGGGGTCAGGAGTCAGGAGTCAGGAGTCGTTGGACTATTGACTTTGGACTCTTAAGTTTAGACTATTGACTTTGGACTATTGACTTTGAACTAATGACTTTTGATAACGATTTGATTTTGCGGTTTGCTGAACCAGCAGATTGCAAGGTGCTATTTGAATTAATTAAGGCGTTGGCAGAGTACGAAAAATTATCTCATGCCGTGACTGGTGATGCTCAGTCTCTGAAAGAGCATTTATTCGATACTAAATATATTGAAGCCATTTTAGCAGAGTATGCAGGGCAAGCTGTTGGCTTTGCTCTGTTTTTTCATAATTACTCAACATTTCTGACTAAGCCAGGAATTTATCTAGAAGATTTGTTTGTTTTACCGAAATACCGACGAAAAGGTATTGGGAAAGCTTTGTTGACAAAATTAGCTCAAATAGCCGTGCAAAGAAATTGTGGACGGTTAGAGTGGAGTGTTTTGGATTGGAACGAGCCAGCGATCGCATTCTACCGCAGCATGGGAGCCTCTATTTTAGACGATTGGCGAATTTGTCGGGTTACAGAAGAAGCGTTGAATAAATTGGGAAATCAGTAGGGGTGGGGTTTCCCCATGCCCAATGCCCAATGCCCAATGCCCAATGCCCAATGCCCAACAAAACCGCTAAGTTTGACAGCTTGTCTTTTGACGAAGGCAATGGAGCAACTGAAAATTATGAAGGATATTGCAATAAACAGTCCTTTTTTTGCAGAGAGAACACGGGATGAAAAAGATTCTTTCGGTATTGTTGTTATGCGTAACAATCTTTACCTTTGCCTTCAACAGTCCAGCTTTAGCAGATGCAACCGCTGGAGCGAAAATTTTTAGTGCCAATTGTGCGTCTTGTCATGCTGGTGGTAAAAACTTAGTTCAAGCTCAAAAAAATCTGAAGAAAGAAGCTTTAGAAAAGTATGGTATGAACTCCGCAGAAGCGATTATTGCCCAAGTAACAAAGGGTAAAGGTGCTATGCCGGCTTTTAATGGTCGTTTAAAACCCGCTCAGATTGAAGACGTAGCTGCTTACGTGTTAGATGAGGCAAACAATAAAAATTGGAAGTAGAGACGCGATTAATCGCGTCTGTACAGACGCGCGAGGAACATCGCGTCTGTACAAAAGTCAGAATGCAATCTGAGTTTGGGTTTTTGTCGCCACAGTTAGTTGACGTTTACATCTGTTTATGCCACTAGCGTAGAGGTGCGAAAACACCGTTTATTTATCCCACGCAGAGCGTAAGATACCATACTGAATTCTGGCTCCTGAATTCTGAATTCTTTGTTGATGCACGTTTTGCAAAAAAATCAAATTGGGAGATTTGTTTATGAATCGCTGCTATCGATTCATTCTCAGTTTTATGATGGCGATCGCTCTCAATTTTGTCAGTTTCAGCGCTTACGCAACACCGATTGCTAGCGACTTGTTGAAGTTGGGTGTAGACAAGATGCAACGCGGCAATTATCAAGAAGCAATTCAAGATTTAACTGAGGCGATTCAGCTTCAAAGTAATTTTGCCGCAGCTTATAGCGATCGCTGTCTTGCGTATCTTCAATTACAAGATTACCAGAATGCGATCGCAGATTGTACAAAAGCGATAAATTTTGCACCAAAGAATGCTGAGGCTTATCTGAATCGGGCATTAGCACACTACAGAGAAGGAAATTATACAGATGCGATCGCGGATAATAAAAAAGCGATCGCTCTTAACCCTGATGATTTTCGAGCTTACTATAATCGCGGCATCACCACTGCTATTTTGGGGAATCAACAACAGGCGATCGCTGATTACAATAAAGCTCTGTCGATAATTCCGCAAAACTTCCAATCTCTGCAAGCGGATATATATAATGACAGAGGGTTAGCTCGTTTAGAGTTGGCAGATTTGCAAGCAGCGATGCTGGACTTTGATAAAGCAATTCGTCTCAATGCCAAAGATTATAGAGCTTACTTTAATCGAGCTTGCGCTTGCACGAGAACCGGGGATATTTTAGGTGCAGTGCGCGATTTCTCCGAAGTAATTAGACTTAATCCTAGTAATGCTCAGGCTTATGTTAATCGAGGAGTTGCCCGACATTGGTTAGGATATCATGAAGCAGCGATCGCTGACTTAAAACAAGCGGCTGAGTGGTTTGGAAACTTGAAACAGAAAGTTGCTTACCAAAAAACTCTCGATTTACTTAAATCTGTGCAAGAACTAATACCATCGGAAACCGAGATTGCGCTGCTTTGATACTAATACCGTTTCTTGATGAAGCTGCAACATATTTTACCCCCCGGCTAACGCCGTCCCCCCTTACCAAGGGGGGACTACAGGGGGGTTCATGGCGTCAAATCGTAGCGTTTTTAAACGTAGTAAACGTTAAATTGTAGGGTGCGTTAAAGCAGCGCGTAACGCACCGCATTTATTATCTTAATTACTAATTTTTCGCAGTCAACTTATCTAAAAAATCCATTTTCACTGCCACATTATATAAATCTCGCTTAGTGGTTGAGTTTTTCACCTCACCCTCATTCAGAGCAATAATGTAAGGTTCGCCATTAACCATCCCGATAATTGGTCCACCAGAAGAACCACCAGCCGTATCGCAATCATGCCACAGAAAATTCGCTTCTTCTCGAAGAATACTGCAACCGGCTTGAAAACTCGCCGTCCATCCAGCACCAGCGCTGAAATATTGTTGATATTTTGCGCTAGGAAAATCGCCAGAATAGCCGACGAAAAAGTATTTTTTCTGGTTGCGAATTAGAGATGATGAAGCAACGGATTTTACACCTAAATAACCATATTTGCGACCGAGAGGCTTGTTAATTTTCATTACAGCCCAGTCGTTTGCATTAAGCGTTGTACCTTCTTTGAAATCCGTGCCATAAACAACTTGCGTCACATTTGCCACATCTCGCGTATCTTGTACTTTACCATCAATGACATTTGGCAGAAATTGAATTTTTTGGCTTAACTTACCATTTTCCGGGTCAATGACACAGTGAGCATTAGTTAAAACAATATCCTCGGCAATTAACGCTCCTGTACAATGATAACTTCCAGCATCGGCTGTAGTACCTTGCACTCGTCCAATAGTTGACCAAGGATATTTTCTGCTCAACATCGGGATGCGGTTATCTATCTGGTCAGGAATTCCCCGCGTACCACCTTCGTTAGGTTTTGCCGACTGACCAAGATTAGATGGCAAAAAAGGTTTATCACTGCCTTGTATTCGTAATTTACCTGCATCTTTGAAACTTGTAAACTTTGGTGGGGTAGTTTGTTGTGGTTGTGTCTGTGCTTGTGCTTGCACTGATGCCCAATAGCCCAAAGTTGCAGCACTGAGAATTCCTGATAGAAACAAAGCGAAAGGTTGTTTATAAATTGATTGTTTAGTCATGATATTATTGCTCCTTTGTTATTTGTTAACTGGTTACCAATTTTTACCTTTTACCTTTTCCTTATCGCCATTCACCCTGTAAAGTGAAAGCAGACCAATAATAAGGGTTTTGCAAACTTGAATTTTCCCAGAACTTCAATTGTGCCGCACGCAAAGCAGCCGTCGGTGACTTGCCCTGCTTCAACATTTGCGTGTAAAATTCTTGCATAAGTTCTGCCGTCCCCGCATCGTCAACTTTCCAAAGAGACACAGCCACACGTTCTGCACCTGCATACATCAATCCTCTTGTCAAGCCGACTAATCCCAGGACCAGCCCTTTCAAGGTGTTGCGTGATGGGGTGATTTGTAGTTTGGTTAAAAGAGGCGCAAATCTCTTCCTTGGAGAATAAAAATGTTATTAGGGCAAGTGTTTGAGCGGTTTATCAAAGAAA